>Ga0208413_1000865_pt1 | contig 21184 bp, 16 predicted proteins | sample AntAceMetag02UKD_FD_184761 | JGI IMG/M metagenome (GOLD analysis project Ga0208413, IMG submission 184761) | Saline lake microbial communities from Ace Lake, Antarctica - Antarctic Ace Lake Metagenome 02UKD (SPAdes) (version 2) | ecosystem: Environmental > Aquatic > Non-marine Saline and...
TGACTTTAGACTCTTTCTTTTTTCTTCAGCAAAAGCTATGCGAAATGAGCAGCTATAAGCCGCCTACAAACAACTAATTAAGTTAGCAGTACCAAAGAGAAGCGGGTCTAGTCAGAGGGCGATCGGCGACGCGGCTGAGGTAAGCTAATCTGTTTTTTTCAGAGAATTGTCCCGCACTCGGGGACGGCGCGGCTAGCGTCACCGGCGAACGCGCATTATGGCCACTGTCAACGCCACCAAAATGAAGCCTTGGCTGGTGGTAGCGCTCAAAGCATCGCTCAGATCAATAACCGCTGATGATAGGAAAGGGTTTGGGCCTTTAATGAAAAAACCAACAGGCTATTGCACCAAGATTTGTCGAAAAGCACGACCTTTAAGCAAGTAATCGATAGAGAAGAGAGTCGTTAACCGACTCAATGTTCGACCAAGAAAACTGCTTGCATGCAAAGCGCTTGCGCATTTAATGCGGGCACACACGGCGGCTTTAGCTGCTTGATATGTAATGCACTTTGAATGTGAATCAGCGGAAACTGCAAAGCCACCGCCAAATGAATAAGTAAAAGGGGAACTCAAGCATGTCATTTTATACGTCTTTAACAGGCCTCATTGCGGCAACTACTGAGCTATCAGTTACGTCAAACAATATTGCAAACGCCGGCACCTCTGGTTTTAAAAAATCCAGCGCTGATTTTGGGGATATCTTTGCCACATCTCCGCTGCAGAAAGCTGGCAGCGTCGTAGGCGCAGGTGTATCCCTTAAGCAAGTAGCTCAAGAGTTCAGTCAGGGCAACATAGAATTTTCTGCTAACTCGCTGGATCTAGCGATTACTGGTGATGGCTTTTTTACACTGCAAACTCCGGATGGGGCAAGCATTTACACTCGCAATGGCGGTTTTGTGCTTAATGAGCAGAATCAGATGGTTAACACAGCGGGCCAGTCATTGATGTCACTGCAGGTGGACTCCACCAACAAGGCAGACTTCAGCAAGCCTTTGGCTGCACTAACAATACCGCGCAAAACCGTAGCGGAATTTCAGGCCACTACGATTGTAGAACTGGCGCTGAACTTGCCATCTGATGCCATTCCGATAACCGAAGCATTTAACCGTAATAAGCCTGAAACGTATCACAAAACTAATTCGTTCACGGTATACGGGGCATCTGGCTCGGCACATGTTGCGACTGTTTACTATGCAAAAACTGCGACTGCAACAGCGGACGAGCCTACCAACAAATGGCAGACCCATGTATATATGGACGGCCAGTTAGTCGACCCAGAACTGATCCAAGCCTCAGACAATGCCGGTGATGAGTATTTTGTTAATAAATTTGGCGAACTTAAAACTTTGTCTGAGCTGGTGTCTCTGCAGAGAACTAGTTCGGAAAGTGAAAAATATCTGGTCACTACTGGCACGCTGTATAAGAAATATTCATTCGATAATTTGTCAAGGCCGATCCCGTCCACCCCTGCTACTTTGGAATCTGTGGTCCCACTTACGTCAATTTACAGTGACAACCTGAACCTGACCAACAACGCAAATGGCGTCTCTTTTGCCAATTTCACTAGAGCTGAGCTAACCAATATGTTCAAGCTCTCGGTGGATGGCTCAGAAGCCTTGGATGTTGGTTTGGAGCATCTGGCGGGCAGAGCTGTAGAGTTGTCCGGAACTCAGATCGCCTTTGAACTCACCAACCAACTCAACACCCGCTTCAGTGACGGTAGTAAATTTGACCTTACCAATGCAGGCAACCTTACTCTGACTAGGGTTTTCGATGACACTCCTGCTAATAATGAGGTATTGGCTCTTGATCTTAATGCAATTCTTGTCACAGCAGGCGTAAAGACCGTGGCCGAAACTGAAGCCACACCAGAGGCAATTACATTTGCTCTAAATAATCACTTTGAAGCTCTAGATGACGATGCAGCTTTCGCAGATGTCTCTATTTCTTACGACTTTGCTAATCAAGCTTTTAAGTTTTCTCAATCAAATACCGGGGATCTTTTTCTCGCCAACACGTTGGGAGGACCGGATGTGGATCCGGTATTTGGCACAACTTTGCCTGACGATGATGCGCCCTACGGAACCCAGTTGCTAGCACAAGACAGTGACATCGACGTGGTTTTGCTGCGCGACATTCTGCCCAATGGCAGCCTGATTGCAAGCGCGCGCGATCAGCGTTATGGTATATCAGTAACTTACACTGATGGTAAGTTCATGATTCGCAGTGGAGCCACGGGCGACCAGTCGAGCCTGTCAATCGAGCTGAATTATGTAGACGACTCGGAAGTATTAACTGCAGCCTCCACACTTGCCTCAAGTCTGCTGGGCGTGCCTGAAGGGGGCCTCGAGGTGATGGCACAGGCCTCGCAGATTAATAATTTGCCTACGGCGCGGGGCCAGATATCTCAGCCTGCAATTGTTACTGGTAAACCGATGGGGATAGACCCGCGCAACCCCTTTGCCGTCAACTCAACGAACCGCAACCTGACCGTAATTATTGATGGCATCTCCTCGCAGGTGCAGCTTACTGCAGGTCAGTACTCGATCGGTACTTTCACCCAGCATTTGCAGGAAAAAATAAATCTGATGGCCGACAGTCTCGGGCGCAGCGTGTCGGGCGTTAAGGTTGACTTTGAAGACAGCCTCAGCGCCTTGCTTGTCACAGGCTCGACCGCTACCGATGAGTCATTTATACAAATTTCTGGCCACCCGGACTGGGGTTTGGACGATATCGATGCCGTGTTCGGAGAAACCTCTACCTACATTACACTTGAGCAGGATTCTTATGACTCGGGTGGAATGTATATATACCAAGACAAATCTGGCAAGTGGATTGAAACATCTGACAAGAGTGACTTCGACGATAATAACATCCCTTTCTGGACACCTATATTTCTAGACAAGGGCGAGCTGAGTTTTGATACCAGCGGGACGTTGCTTTCACCTATCGGTACCTCGCGACTGGAAAGCGCTGATATTACCGGCACTGTTGTCGCTCTTGAGTATGGCAAAAGCACACAGTATAACAGCCCCTTTGCCGTGCTGAGTCAGGCCCAAAACGGTGCGCCTGAAGGCAACCTAGTAGGGGTCAATATTGGTGATGATGGCTTGGTAGTGGCGAGTTACTCCAACGGCTCCCAAAAGTCGCTGGGGAAAATTATTCTCGCCAACTTTTCGACCCCTCAAGGTCTCAGGCAAATCGGAGATGCAAGCTTCTTTGCTACATCTGAATCTGGCGATGCGAGTTTTGGTGAAGCTGGTGCTGCCGGTTTCGGGACTCTGCGAGCAGGTGCGCGAGAACGCTCTAACGTCGACTTGACAGCAGAGTTGGTGGACTTAATCACAGCGCAGCGGAATTTCCAGGCAAACGCGAAAGCTATTGAAACAACTAACACGATGACCCAGGCAATTATTAACATTCGTGGATAAACCAGCGTCATTTAGATTTTAGCAGGAGGTTATAAATGGACAAGTTAACCTATACATCTTTGGCTGCTGCCACTAGTCAGCAGTTCAACAGGACTCAGCTGACTAATGATCTAGCTAACCTGACAACCACTGGATACAAGCGCGCAAATATAACGACTACCGAGGCTGCGTTTTTAAACGGTCCCGGGCATCCCACCCGGTTTCAGCCAATTGTGATGTCAGGGGTAGATAACATCAATCTCGAGGCTGGGCCAATTGCTTATACTGGCAACGACATGGATATTGCCATGAACAATGATACCGTCCTTGGCGTTCAAGCTGAAGATGGCAACATTGCGTTTACCCGTCGCGGCGACCTGCGAACAACCAGTACCGGCACCGTCGAAACCGGGGCCGGTGATATTGTTATGGCCGAGGGTGTGCCATTGACTATTCCGCAGGGTTACCTGATTACCATAACCGCCGACGGTTCAATATTTGGTACTGATGCCACTCAAGAGGGCGGTGAATCGGTACTGATTGGCCGCTTAATGTTAAGGGATGCCAGTGCTATTAATTTGAACCGACGCGCGGATGGTCTTTACGAGGCGCAAGGCAGTAACGGCAATGGCGGCGATTTTCCTAGCGGTCCAGCGGCGGCATCAATCAGCCCCGGCGCGCTTGAAGGCAGCAACGTGAATCCGGTTGAAGTGATGGTAAGTCTGCTTGATTTATATCGCTCATTTGAAATGCAGATGAAGGTAATTAAGAGCGCAGAAGAAATTGATAAAGATGGCACGAGAATGATGAGTCTTCGCTAACAAAACACCTTATAGATAATGAATTGAAATAAGAGGCTAGACGTAAATGGATGCTTCAATGTGGGTAGCAAAAACCGGACTGACCGCACAATCGACGCGGATGACAGTTATTGCTAACAATCTGGCGAACGTGAACACAACTGGTTTCAAAAAAGACCGCGCCATGTTTGAAGACTTACTTTATCAGCGTATTGTGCAGGCGGGCGCACAGGCTGACGTGAATTCTCAAACACCAACCGGCTTAATGCTTGGCACGGGTACCCGAGTGGTGGCAACTGAGAAAGTACATAGCCAAGGCAATATGATTTCCACTGAAAACGCTTTTGACCTTGCAATTGCAGGCGATGGCTTTTTAGCTGTTCAACAGGTAGATGGCACCATCGCCTACACGCGTGATGGCTCTCTTAAATTATCTGGGATCGGCTCGCTGGTCACATCCTCCGGCGAAACGATTGTGCCAGCCATTATCATCCCTCAGGATGCAGCCAGTGTCACCATTGGGCGGGACGGCACAGTAACAGCTCAATTAGCGTCCGGCGGCGGCGCCGTTCAAATTGGTCAATTGCAGCTTAGCCGCTTTGTCAATAACGCTGGTTTGCAGGCTATTGGACGCAATCTTTTGATACAGACCAATGCTAGTGGGGAACCAATCGTTAATATCCCTGGTGATCAAGGTACCGGAATTCTGATGCAAGGAACATTGGAAGCTTCAAACGTTAACATTGTTGAAGAAATGGTCAATATGATCGAAACCCAGCGTGCTTACGAAATAAACTCGAAAGCCATTGCCGCAGCAGACGGCATGTTGAAATTTCTTAACAATAATCTGTAATAACATTTTTTAAAGGCAATAAATACTATGCTGAAAACCAAACGATTCGCTGTCTTGCTGGCAATGTTAGCGGTGGGATCTTGCGCCGGAATGAATCCGGGCAGCTCAACATTGAGTTCAGATTTTGAGCTTATTTACCCGTCAATGCCAGCCCCCCAGAAAGTAAGTACTGGGTCCATCATGGACAACGGCGCGGGTCTGTATCCGAGCCGACGGCTGTATCAAAGTGGCAGCGTTAATGTAGGCGACATAATTACTGTCATACTCGATGAAACAGCCCAGGCATCTCGAACTTCCGGGCTGACAGCCGAGCGCGAAACATCAAATAATCTACTTGGAGCTAATCAGGCGGGCGCTATATTTCCAGGTGACAGCTTTTTCAATGGCATACAAGCATCGGGATCAAACCTCTCCAGCGTTGGCTCAGGTACAGCCGGTCAATCCGCATCGTTAACAGGTTCAATCTCTGCTGTGGTCGTAGATCTAATGGAGAATGGAAACCTGATCATAATCGGCGAGAAACAGCTCACGCTGACTGAAGGCACCGAAACCATTCACGTCAAAGGAGTCATTCGGCCTGAAGATATTCAGCCAAATAACACAATCCTTTCGCGTCGCATCGCAAATGCGCAGTTTTCCTACAGCGGTTCAGGCGATCTGGCTCGGGCGGTAAAAGTACCCATCGGCTTGGGCGCCTTGTTCGGCATTTGGCCATTCTAGAGGATGACTTAATATGACATTGCGAAATATTACCCTGGTTACACTATGCATTGGGGCGCTAATCCGCCCAGTTTATGCTGACCGTATAAAAGATCTGGCAGATATTGCCGGCGTGCGGAGTAATCAACTGATCGGCTATGGCCTCGTGGCCGGACTCTCAGGCACCGGAGATGGCAGAGATCTAGAGCAGACCGGGCAGAGCCTGCGCGCCCTTTTATCTGGGCTCGGCATAAGTGTTGACAGGCCGGTCAGTGAGTTCGACCTTGGCGACAGCCTAGCAGGTTTGGCTCTCCAGAATGCCAACCAACCACTTCGAACCGACAATGTCGCTGCGGTACTGGTTACTGCTGAAGTGCCGGCCTTCGCCAAACCCGGCCAGCGTATTGATCTAAATATATCGGCGATCGGAACGGCTTCAAGTCTTCGCGGGGGCAATCTTATTCTCACTGAACTTCGCGGCATCGACGGTCAGGTATACGCACTGGGGCAGGGTCCGTTATCCGTCACCGGCGTAAGCGCTTCCAGTGCCGGTTCAAGCGTGGAAATCGGAGTACCCACCTCAGCCAGGATTCCTAATGGTGCTATTGTTGAGCGCATTATCGAGTCACCTTTTGAAGATGCAAGTCATATCATATTCAATATTCGGGATGCTGATTTCTCCACCACTCATAACATTACCTCGGCCATTAACAATTTGTACGGCGCGGGCACAGCTATGCCTCTTGACGGCGTCTCGGTTGCCGTTATTGTGCCCAGCGATCTGGTACAAAAAATTGCCTTTATCAGCGATCTGGAAAATATGGATATTGACCCTGGCGAGCCCACTGCCCGGGTGGTGATTAATTCACGTACCGGCACGGCCGTAATTAACCGGTCAGTGCGGGTAACCGCTGCTGCAGTGTCGCATGGCACACTCAGCGTTCGTGTCACTGCTTTTAATGAAGTAAGCCAACCACAGGGATTCAGTGACGGCACTACAGTTGGAGTTCAAAATTCCGATATCGAAATTGATGAACAGGCCGGGGCCTTGTTTGTGTTTGATGGTGGCGTAGAACTGCAAGATATTGTCGATGCCCTCAACCAGGTAAGGGCAACGCCATCTGCATTGATCGCTATTCTTGAAGCACTCAAACGTTCGGGCAGTCTGCGAGCAGAACTGGTGGTGATATAATGAGTGAAACAGTAACAGGGGCTAGCAGTTTCTATGATTTTTCGGGGCTACGCCAACTAAGCAGTAGCTCGGCATCCGGCAAAACTGATATGCGTGCCGCCGCCGCGCAAGCGGCTACCGAATTTGAAACAGCATTTGTACAAATGATGCTGCAATCCATGAAGCAGGCCTCCGAGCCATTGAAAAGCGATTTATTTGCTAATGAGTCGGCCGATTATTTTGAAGATATGTTCATTAATGAAATGGCTCACTATATTGCGACACGCCAGTCTATGGGCCTGGGCAAATGGATTGACGCGTCTCTTGACGTACAACAAGTGAAATAAACCTTACCGGGGCACTGCAGACAAATGACCGATATACTTTCAACAGGCGCTTCCGCTGTCCAGCTCTATCAAAAAACGCTTGCGACGGTCAGTAATAATGTTGCCAATCTGAATACCGAGGGTTACTCGCGGCAGGAAGCCGTGAGCCGAGAGAATAACCCTTCACAAATCGGCGTACATTTCTTGGGCTCAGGTGCCGGGCTGCAGGCTATAAAACGCAACTATGATGAGTTTGTCGAAACCAATCTTAGAAGCACGCTGACGGATTTTTCTACGTTCACACCTCTGGTTGACTATACCTCCCGTATCTTCGATGTTTTTGCTTCCGACATAAATTCGCTGACCTCGGCCTTTGACCGCTTCTTTAATGTTGCCGAAAAACTCACCCTTCAGCCGGACGGGCTGGCGCTGCGAAGTGATCTGCTATCAGCCGGTGACTCTCTGGCCAGCAAAATAAAATATCTTGCAAAAAATTTATCTGATCTGGATGCGGAATCCGGTCAGGAATTGCAAAAAGTTGTCGAAACCGCGAACAGTCTAACGGCACAGCTGGCACGCGTTAATCAGCAGCTGGGCACTCAGACAGCGGTAGCGCGACAGCCTGCGGCATTGCTCGATCAGCGTGATCGATTGTTAAAGTCTTTGTCGAGCATTTTTGCTATTGATGTTACCGAAGAGCCCAACGGAGTCGTCAACATTGACCTCAGCGACGCTGGCAGTGCAGGAACATTGCTAAACCGTGCTGAACAAAAAAAGCTTACCATCGACTTTATTGCCAACCGGCCAGGCGACCAGCGATTTGTCGTGGATAAATATGGCGACCCTCAAAATCTTGCAGGCATATCCAGCGGCAAACTGGGGGGCATCGCAAGTTTCAGAAGTGATGTTCTGGCACCCTTGATGGATGAGCTTGATTACTTAAGCGGTGAGTTTGTGACTAATATAAACTTGGCTCATCGCGAGGGAGTCAACCTGAACAACGAGCGCGGCGGCGATCTTTTTACCATTAAACGACAATTTACTTTGGTCGATACCAGCCAAGCTCAAATTAAAGGCGTGCGGTTTTTAGAAACGGACCCGGCAGCCGCAGAGCGCAATATTGAACTGGCGTGGATGGGCAGTAATAATTGGCTGGTTAGAGATATAGCCAGTAATCAGCAGTTCAACATAACGGGGACTGACGTGTCAGGAGGAGGGCATGTGGTTACTTTTGATGGGCTGCAGATGACCTTCAGTAAATTTCCGGACAGTGGTACGGCGCTGAACCTGCGCTCTACCCGCAAGGCATCTCAGGGAATTGCCGTAGCGTTGACTGATCCAACAGCAATTGCTGCAGCGAACCGCATCAGGCTCTCCCAGCCAGAATCAAACACAAATTTTATCGAAATTGCGGTAAGTTATGCACAGTTAAGTGCTGTGAGTTCCTATGAAAATGCAATTTCATTGAATGATCTGATTAATCGGAATGTACCCGTAGAGATATTCCCAAGTGACAACACGCCCGCCTTACATATACCCGCAGGTATAAGCAATTTTATGGTCAGCTTTATGCCTCCGGTCAACAGTGACCAGACATTGCAGCTGATCACTAGGGAGTTTAATCACCTTTTGGGCGCAGAAATTAGTGACGCCACGCTACTCCAAATGGCAGACTCTGATGCGATTTACCCTGGAAGTCGCTATTTGAATAGTAATTTAAATCTACTTGCGGTTAATGCATCGGTTAGTGGTAATAGCGATTTCGTCGCGGCTGACTATAGCGCCGACGGCAGTTCGGCTAGCTTTGATATTATAATTGCCGGTGCTGCAACAGCGTCGGAAAATGGCATCTACACGATCACGGTTGACACAGACTTTACTGATGTCCTTTATTCTGACTTTACCGCGGATACTGCAGATGCTGCCCGCTTACTTACTCAGATTAATCAGGACATAGCAGCCGCTGGCGCCGGAGAAATTGTTGAGGCGAAGTTTAACGATACTCGCACACGCTTAGTGTTTGAGCGCAAAACAGCTGAAACAGGCGGTTCTATCAGTGTCGACAATTATGTTGCCAGTGCCAACACGACTACAGCCGCGCAGGCCATAAACTTTGGCTTCACCGCAGGTCGCCTCAGCACTGACGGCACAGCTAGCAGCATAGCCGGAGCAGATGCTACAGGCGAGCAGGTGTATCGTCAGAATGATTATTTCTATGGCCATAAAGCAGCTGAATTCTCTTTGTCTATGGCAATTCCGGTACAGGCAAACACCAGCGGCGCTTCACAAACGCTGATTGCCGAAGGCAATCTGATATTAAATGGCGAAGTACTGCCTGCGTTAACCTTAGCGGCCGATGCAACCCTGACCGCTGAAGATATCGCCGCATGGATTAATACCACCACCACAGACACCGGCGTTAGCGCCAGTGTGAGTGATGGCCGCGTACTGTATACCGGCTCCACCGTCACATTCAGTTTTGGGATCGAAGTCGGTAAAGCCTCTGATTTATCCCGTATAGGACTCGCTACTGGGGTTTATTCAAGTAGGACAACTAGCGAAGACCTGCTGGTTTATGTCACCGGCAGCGACAGGTCTCAAATTGAGCTACAAGTGCAGGCTGGCAACCTGATTGCAGCGCCTTCAGTGGATGATATGGATTCACCTTTTAGTATCCGCTTCACTGATGATGGGGACTACCAGATCTGGGATGACGTGGGCGACAGCTTGGTAGCGCAGCGGGCGTTCGATCTAGACACCGGCATTGTGCACAACGGCATTGTGGTGACGTTTGACGAGATACCCGCCGCTGGAGATCGCTTCGACCTAACAGCTAACACCGATTCAGCTGGTGATAACCGCAACCTCCAAGGCATGCTTGGGATACGTTCAGAGCCATTAGTGCGCGGTCAGAGCATTAATGATTTCTATATACAAAAAATCAACAACGTCGCCAATGTGCTTAAAATCTCTAAAATGAACCTAGAGTCATCGGAAGTTATTTACGAGCAGGCTGAAATACAAAAATCAACCATAGCAGGTGTTAATCTGGATCAGGAGGCTGCCGATCTGATCCGGTTCCAGCAGGCTTATCAAGCGGCAGCGCAGATTATTCAGGCCTCAATCAAAATGTTCGATACCCTTCTCAACACCTCACGGTAAAGCAACGGATTCCTCATGAAAGTGTCAACGAACCAATATTTCACTGAATCAACTCGTCATCTGACTGACCAGCAAGGGCAAATTGCTAAACTACAGGCAAAGCTGGCAACTGGCGAAAAATTTATTTCTCCTAGTGACGATCCTGATGCCGCTGTGAAAGGTCTATCATTGAAATCGATAATGGCTGTGCAGGATGTCCAGATGAATAATATGCTTGGACTTGAGGCCCGGCTCGGGCAAGAAGAGTCCATAATCAGCACCATGCGCAATATGATAATGCGCATGCAGGAACTCGCGGTGATGGGCAACAACGCGACTTTTTCTGAAAGTGACCGCGAAGCCATGGCAATTGAAGTACGTGGTTATCGCGATGAAATGCTGTCACTGGCTAATAGCCGGGATAATAGTGGCGCTTACCTATTTTCTGGGGCTAGCACTGGCAACCCGCCTTTTGTGGCTGGTGCAGACGACAGCATAAGCTACACTGGAGATGCCACTCGTCTGTATCTTGAGATGGATGTGGGGCAACTACTTGAAATCAATACCACAGGGTATGAGCTGTTCTCCGGTGGTAGTGGGACACCTAACAGTTCGCTAGATGTAACTGGCGGCTTTGCGGTTTTTGATGATTTCGCGAACGCCCTGGAAGACTCGGATATGGTCGAAATTAGTGCAAGTCTGAGCCAACTTGACTCTGTTCGTGCCAGCATGGAGACAGCTGAGTCTAAACTGGGTTTGCGCCGCAATATGATTGACCTAAAAAAAGAGATTAATGTGGAGCGTCAGTTGATACTGCAATCTATGCTCTCACGTGAGCGAGATCTGGACTACACAAAAGCGATTACTGAGCTATCCTCTAGAATGCTTGCTCTGGAGGCGGCTCAGAGCACGATGGCAAAAATTTCCCAGCTGACTCTGTTTAATTATTTAAGTTAAAGTGTCGATAGGCAAGCTTGGTTCTTAATTCTCTTTTCAACATAACGGGCACATGCACTGACGATGTCAACTATAGAGCAAACCTCAAATCAGTCATCTCAAATAGTAAGGTCCTTAAATATGGGCTCAGGCGTCGATATTCAGGCCCTGGCTAGAGGGTTGGCGGAAGCCGAGAACAATACCAAAATCAACGCTGTCACCGCGCGAAAAGAATCGGTTGAGAACAGCATTTCCGGATACGCTATCGCTTCTTTGTTTCTCGGCGACATTGCGGATGGATTCGATTCTCTTAAGAATGCCAGCAGCCTGGTCAGGCTGTCTGCTAGCTCCTCCGCTACCACCGAGATTGCCGCATCGCTAACCGGCGCATCGGAGCCAGGACAGTACAGCGTGACAGTGCAGCAGCTGGCGAGCTCAAAGGCCATTGGTTCAAGCAGTTTTGCCGCACAAGATGTCTCCCTCAATAACGGCGGCGCATTTACGCTCAATTTGACCATTGGCTCTGCTGCCTCGCAGGCTCTTACGGTAGATCAAGATACGCCAGAAGGCATCGTCAGCACCATCAACGCGGCCGGACTAGGCGTCACGGCAAGTCTAATTAACAGAAGTGCATCGGGTGATGACTGGTACGTGGTGCTGAAGGGCCAGAGCGGAGAGTCAAACACATTCAGTGCCAGTACAGACAGCCACATTGATCCTGGTTTTGCAAGCGACGACAACATTCTAAGCATTGCACAGAACGCCATCATCTCAGTTGATGGCTTAGCGGCTATAAGTCGTAGCAATAATGTATTCAGCGATGTTATATCGGGTCTATCTCTAGACATCCGGGCTGTAACTGAAAACCCGGTACGTATTACTGTAGAGCAGAGCCTTGAGCCGCTAACAACGGCTCTTGACCAGCTGGTCAAAAATTATAACCAGTTCAATGTTGTGATGGACGAGCTGGTTGCCATCCCTGAGGAAGAGGGGGATCCCAATACAGGTTCCCTAAACAAAGACCGGCAGCTGATATTCACATTAAAACGTCAGATTCGGGGCTTATTCAGTCAAACCTCGTCCACCGCCAGCGGGGACTTCAACTCTCTGCGCAGTCTGGGGCTCAGTTTCAAACTAGATGGCACTGCTGAGCTCGACGAGAGCACTCTCAATGAAGCACTTATCAGCGACCCTGCCGCGATATCAATGATGCTTTCTGCTGGCACCGATAACATGAGCGATTTTGCCGATGCCAAAGGCCTGGCGCAAGATGCCAGTATTGCTATTAAAGCCATGCTGGGCTCCGGAGGCTCCATCAAGCTGCGCGAGGCTTCTGCGATTCGCAAGACCGCTAGCTATGAAAGGGAGCTGGAGGTACTGGAAATACGCCTAGAAGCGACCTTTCGGCGCTATATCACGCAGTTTGCCGCCATGGAAAGCATCGTAGAAAAGTCCAAGGGAATTGGCGAATACCTGAAGGGGCAGTTCACAGCAATGGAAAATATGTATAGGAAATAGTGCCTTTGGCAACTATTCAGGGTGAAAACTATGGCACAGCGCGGTGATAAACCTGTATGTCAGATATGTAAAATTATCCGGATTTACTTAATGATCGCAGTACCCTTGTTGGTAATGCTAGCTGTTCGTCCGGAAATGACGATTCTACGTGAAGTACAGCTGACTAATCTGGTGTCCACTGCAATAGGTATTGGGTTTATTGTTGTCGTTGCTTGGAGGGCTTATGACGAGTTCTGGCGCAACAGGTAGAACCCGTGTCAAAGCCGCATCAGCAGCATAAATGGATGTTCGCTGCTTGGTAATTCGCGGCAGGATCTCTGCCCCTGATAGGTGTAAACTGTGCACTTGCGGCCACTGTTAACAAGAGCTCCGTCACGGGTCCAGTGATTGTCAACCGAGAGCGTCGGGAATATATTTGGATTTACGGCTGGATTACGACATGAGTTCTGCATGATACTGCCCATCTCTTCGATTGACGGCAGTTGCCAGCTATGGCCTGCTTTCTCACTGAATTCTTCAGAGAACGCGCGAGCCTCCTCCCATGACACGCTGAGCATGGTTCCTTGACATACTCCTCGCGAGAAGTAGCTGCCCGCTGGGCATCGGTACCACACCGTTTGCGATTGCAAGTGCCTTGCCAGACCTCCAGGCAGCAGCTCGTAACCGCTGGTGTCGCCCACTGCGAAATAGTCTAAACAGCTGGGAGCTTGAGCGTAATAATCACAGGAGGATAAGCTCAGTACAAGCAAGATGAGGATTAAAGAATGTTGTATCTTGTGTCGAGAAGACAACGTGGAAATAGTCATTTTACCCTCTGCTGATCAGTTGCAATTAATGACACCGGTTGCCGATGCGTTGAAGCGCCGAATGTTTGCAGATCGAATAATGCCGAATTTTAAATTAATAGCAAATGCTAACCGCCGGTATAACCGGAGGATGTAGGAGAGTTAGGTATGGATTTAGCAACTATCGTTGGCCTGCTCGGTGCCTTTGGCCTGATCGGCATGGCTATCGGCCCAGCAATAGGATCATTTATTGATACGCCTTCGATACTCATCGTGGTCGCCGGCTCGATTATGGTGGTGTTATTTCGCAGCTCACTGGGTGAATTCCTAGGAGCGCTAAAGGTTATGGGGAAAACCTTTAAGAACAAATTGGACAAACCCGAAAACCTAATAAAACAATTAGTAGAACTTGCTGATATTGCCCGCAAGGATGGCATGATTGCCCTCGAGGGTCAGGACATTGCCAACTCCTTTATGGCCAAAAGTGTAGGCATGTTGGTTGATGGCGTGGCTCCCGATATGATCAAAAAGTCGCTTACGAAAGATATTCAGGCAATGCGAAATCGCCATCGCGCCGGTGCTGATATCTTTTCAGCCTGGGGTGAAATTGCCCCAGCTATGGGCATGATAGGGACTTTGATCGGCCTAGTTCAAATGCTTGCAAACATGTCAGACCCCAAAGCCATTGGTCCGGCCATGGCTATTGCGCTGCTGACCACCATGTACGGCGCGATTCTGGCAAACGTTATTTGCCTGCCTATTTCCCAGAAACTAAGAAACCAATCTGATCTGGAGGCAGCCAATTGCGAGCTTATTATTGAAGCTGTGCTCTTTATCCAAAGTGGCGGTAATCCACGCATCCTCACCGATTATCTTTCATCATTTCTGTCGCCTAAAGTACGGACAAAACTGGAGGCTGCGTAGCGAGATAATGCGTAGCATCTGTTGATATGAGTGCAGTGGCGGAAAATGAACAGGACGTTCTTTCTAAACAGCAAGATGAAGAACTTGTCGCGCCTGTTGTGTCAGCGCTGTCTCTAGAAGAAGAAGAGGAATCCCCTGAAGATTGTCCCCCTTGTAAAAGTGGGGCACCGGCTTGGATGGCAACTTTCGCAGATATGGCTACCTTATTGATGGCTTTTTTTGTTCTGCTTCTCTCATTCTCTGACACAGAAGTGCCTAAGTTTGATCAGATAAACGGGTCAATTAAAGCGGCCTTTGGAATACGAAAAATTGTTCCAACTATCTCTATTCCTGGGGCACGAAGCATTATCGTTGAGGAGTTTACGCCTGCCATTGCGCAGCGTTCAATAGCAAGCAAGCAAACCCAGTTCGGCAAGAATATCAATGCCGAGAATGTAATCGTCAAAAACAATACGAAATCGGCAGATTTTGATATTCAGGATGAACTGCGCAAAGTTGAGTCAGCACTTGCGGATGCTGTACTGGCAGGGGAAATCCGAGTCAGTGCGCGCGACGATAACATTGTTGTAGAGGTATCAACTCAAATGAGCGCATCATCTGGTGCCGCTGCCAACGCCGGACAAATCAGTCAGCGCCTGATAGACCTGTCGGTGGCCGTACTCTCTGTGCAAACTGAAGTGACTAGTGAAATTAAGGTAATGATAATGGCCGAGCCACTGACAACTCCGACTGGAATAGAATCTCCAGATCAGAACGCAGGCTCCATGGCACAAGATAGCCAGCGCGCCGAGGATCGTCTGTCACAACTCAGGGCTGAGCTTAATACTGAGATTCAACAGGGTCTTGTCGAAGTGGAAAGGCAAGGACTTGCGATAGTGATTCGATTGGCTAACCAGGGTTCGTTCATTTCAGGCAGTGCTGATTTAACACCGTCTTTCCTGCCAGTACTGACCAGCGTGGGCTTGATTGTTAATGATTCAGCCGGGTTGATAAAAGTTCAAGGCCATACTGACAATATACCAATTGTCTTAAGTGAACGATTCGTTTCTAACTGGGATCTGTCGGCATTGAGAGCAGCGTCGGTGGCTGAATATTTTTCCATTCAGCTTAATGTTGATACTGAGCGAATGAGGGTTAATGGCTTTGCGGATACCGTGCCGATCGACTCTAATGCAACCGCAGAAGGTCGAGCCCGCAACAGGCGTATTGAGATCATTATTGATGGTTAATTAGGTTATGGCAGACACTGAAGAGATTGATGACATAAGCATCCGTCCGCCGGCAAAGCCGCCGGAGGATCCGCCTGCTCTAGACTGCCCTCCATGTAAAGTAGGAGCGCCTGCATGGATGGCAACTTTCGCAGACATGGCCACGTTGCTAATGGCCTTTTTTGTACTAATTTTGTCGTTTGCACATGTGAATGAACCGAAATTTAAAAATGTTAGTGGCTCAATGAAAATAGCATTCGGCGTGCAGACTATTATCCCTGTGATTGAGCCCCCGTCAGCAATGAATATCATCGCTACACAGTATATTCGCGCAAAAGTCGAACCAACTCCTTTGAAAACCGTCGAGGAACAGCGTACGAATGACCCTCAGCCAGAAGACCCCGAACTAAGTGTCGATGTGGGCGTTGCTGACGAGATCACCAATGCCGCACTCGAAATTTTGGAACAAGCGCTTGCCGAGCAGATCGCTGAAGGGCAGATAAGCGTTAGCATTATTGACAACGAACTGACCGTTAGCCTGTTCGAGTCTGACTCCAAAGATAAAAGCCAGTCTTCACAAGAAGGGCAAACCTCGGGTCAGATTGATAATGAATTGCTGGAAATATTTGCCACTATTGCCCAAACTCAAGAACAAACACAAGTGGCTGTTCAGGTTACTGATCGCACAGAAAACCCATTGATTCAGAATTCACTTGGCGCTGGCAAGGCAGAACGCAACGAGACGGAGCAGTCGTCGCAGCGGGAGGATCAGTATCAAATGATACGTGTAAATCTCTCGCAGCAGATCCAGCAAGGTTTGGCTGAAGTAGAGCGAGACGGTGACGCGATTATCATTAGATTGGCCGAGCAAGGTACTTTTGACAGTGGTCAGGCTCAGCTCAAACCCGCTTTCTACGGTCTACTGGACAATGTCGGTTCCGCAATAGACGGCGCTAGCGGACAAATTTCAATTGAGGGGCATACTGATAACGTCCCTATCGGCTTTGGCAGCCGCTATCGTAACAATTGGGATTTATCTGCGGCACGTTCAGCGGCTGTTGCAGATTACTTGCTTAGCAGAAATCTGGTAACGGCGGGCAACGTAACCATTGCAGGCTTTGCCGATACCAAACCCATTGAGGACAATGGATCTGCTGACGGCCAGGCAAAAAACAGACGAATCGAAATTATTATCGCCAACGATTAACATCAGCTTATTGACCACCGCTAGCCGGGGCACTCTGCGTAGGATGACTCGAAACAAGAAAGCGCAAGTGTCTCGATTTGCTCTATCTGACGACTATCCAGTAATAAACCGGCAATAGAATAAATATCCACGGCGCCAGCCATGCCATTCAACTCCGCGACCTTGCTCCACAAATATGCGTTATAAGGATCGCTATCAGCACCCTCCCCTGCCTGCAACATAAAGGAGTACATAAACTGTGCGGCAACATAACCACGACGAGCTGACAGCAGAAACCATTTGCGGGCTTCTGCGTAATCCTGTTCATATCCGTCACCTTGCTGGTATACCAACCCCAGCATGTATTCAGCGTCAGGTAATGACTGATTGGCTGCCTGCCGGAACCAGCGCACTGCTTCTCTCACATTTTTTGAGACGCCAAAACCATAGTAATAAAGCAGGCCGATATTCTGTTGAGCCTCTGCCCGACCAGAACTAGCTGCTAAGCGATAAAAGCGCATCGCTTCAAGATAATCTTGTGGTACACCCAATCCTTCTTCGTACATATGACCGATATTATTCTGAGCTGGGGCAACCCCCTGTTGCGCCAGCGGCATCCATGCACGAATAGCTGTCGCATAATGGCCTCGATTCTTAGCTGCCAGACCGGCTTCGAAATTAGCCTCTTGTGAATAGGCGTCGGCTGGCGCAAAAAATTGCGAAAATATCAGTGCTAGAATGCCGCAAGCATAAAGAATTGATCGCATATCATAGAGCCTCTTCAATAAAAATTTACTGGCCATTGTAAATCAAATGCTGTTGCGCCAAAACAATAGCTGCCTGGCTCCCTAAGAACTCGCTGCCTGCATGGTTATGGGCGATAACCTGTGCTTCATTTGTTGCCTTGTTATACTTCTTCTTAAATCTGCCAGCACGATCAGCACGGAGATCTAACGCACCAGTGAGGCCGACGATCCGAATCTGGTGCATTTGCAGCTATAGGCGCGTCGGGTGATTCCTCATCGCACGCCAAAAATGAACGCCGACGGGGCGCTTGTTAAGGTCGCCCGACATCAGCTGCGTTTGCTCTGGTCAGTGCAGCGAATTGCAAGGGAACGCGAGCTTTTCTGGCCCAATTGTCAGGCAGAATCCGTTTCTCACGCAACCATTTACAGCGCCATCTGTGTGCATCCGCATGGTGCGCGCAAGCGCGAGATAACCGCCTGCCTGAGCCAACGCCGCCGAGAGGCAAAGCCTATCACTCGTGTCGTCGACCGCCGCAACCAGGAGATGCAAAGCATCCTTATTCGGCCTCTAGATGTCAAAGATAGCTTTTTCTCAAATCACTGAGAAAGCGACCTCTCAAGCGGCGCAAGTAGCCACCTATCAGCTCGTACACTAGTTAAGCGCATGGCCGGCTCTGTTGTGCTGGGCGAAAAAGATAATACCATCACTAAGGCCGTTGCGGGCAGCTTCGCCGTAGCACGCATGCAAGAGCCAGCGACTTTAGCCAATACTATGACCTAGTATCAGGCAAGTGAGACCCAAGGCCATAAAACCTTCATTGAGGGTATTGTCGTGCCGGCCTACGTCGCAGCCACAGCTAGTCTGTGGCTGCGTGACTCAAACAAGAACGCTAGAGGCTTACTGCGTTAGTATATGGTTAATAGTTCCGGCCTGTCGATATACTCTCAGGTTGAACTTGATGCTATCGCACATTTGCTTATAAAGTGGCGAGGCATCCGGCCTGGATACGAATTGGCGTTCGTTGTTTGTACCGAGCAAATGCAATTGACTCAAAATCAAAACGCTACTGCGTGTTAACCCAGCTTTGCGATAAGTGCCTAACATTACTTTGTATTTATAAGCGGATTTAATTTTGGAGTGCGATTATTTATGTAAGAGTGGTTGGCGGCGAGCCGAGATCGTACCCGCGCCTCTTAGACCACCAAGTAAAAGTAACGGGGATACAGTGCTACAAGCTTCCACCAGCGAGCAACGAAAGCAGATTTCCGGTTTAAAGCAGTCCCAAATTGCAGATGACATCTAGGTGATCAAATCCAAGATTTTGCGCGAGCTGGAGCGAAACCAAGATCTGCGCGGTTGGCGGCCTAGGCAGGCTCAAGAGCTTTGTGAAGAGCGCTGCCGCGAGTGGGCCAATCCAACACAATTCATTTAAAGGCACCTTTAATAGTTCCTCGATATTAATTGATGATTGTCACCCATCACATACCTAAACCGTAAAAATTGCGCACACACAATATCAAGGGCGCAGAAGATGATCCGTAAAAGGTGGCCTGAGTTTTTTAACATAGCTAAACACAAGGCCAAGCTTGCCCCGATGGGCGATCCGTTAGTTGGTTAAATGACCAGATCAACTGGGAAGAGTTTTGGGGTGATCTGAGCCGTGGGCATGAGAATGTGTGCAAAGCAACGCGGGAGCGAATCCGATTGATGTAGTGCTAATGTTCAAGGTGCTGATACTGCAATAACTGCACAACCTGTCTGACGATCGGATTAGATACCAGATACGCGACCGGCTCTTTGATGCGCTTTTTAGAATTCCAGCCCGAGGGTCGGGGCCCCAATGCAAAGACCGTCTGAATGTTTCGTGAACACCTTAAGGAATTGAAACTGGTTGAGGTTCTTTTCACCCGCTTTTACGAACAACTGGTTACCCGAGGCTACGCTGCAAGAGCAGGACAAATGATCGACGCCATACTTGCGCAGTGCCGCGCCAGCGCAGCATCCGCGAAGAGAACGGCCGGACCAGAGTAGGCGTTATGCTAGCCCAGTGGCAACAACCCGCAAAGAAATGGAAGCTGCGCCACAAAGGCGCTGATGCCCGCTCGACCAAGAAGAGCCACCAGAACCAATACAACTTTAAGAACCACCTTAATACGGACAAGGTCAGCAACGCTGCCGTACACGACAGCCAAATGTTTGAAACGTTGCTGGATCAAACCGAAGACAAAGAGGGAAACAAGCGCCCTACGTCGGGGGACCGCACCTTGTGGCCACAGGAAAAAGAAGACCGGTTGGCTACCGATAAAGTCAACAGCCGGATATGTGCAAAAGGTGCCGGCAACCATCCGCAGACCGAAGAACAAAAGGCATCGAAGAAGGAGAAATCAAGAGTTCATGTGCGAATCAAACATGTCTTTGGTGCACAAACCAGGTGGGAGGTCACATCGTGCTAACCATCGGACTGCCGCGTGCGCGGGTCAAGCTTGACATAGTGAATCTAGTATACAACATGGCCCGTTTGAGGCAGTTGCTCAAACGCGATGCGAGAGGTGTGCCTGCACAGGCATGAAAGAGCAGAAGTTCCCAAGAAATAAGCAGTAATGATGGGGGTTCGCCCCTAAAATCGGACGGATTGCGGAAAAGTCGTAACCCGTTAAAACAGTGCAGCGCTAAATCGAACGTTGACAGGTTCCCTCAAGAGGGTTGGGAAGGTGTGGAGGACAAGACCCGTCTCGGCGATAGGTAGGAAGGCATCATCATCGACAAGAACCGTCATGGTGTATGCCACACCGGCAGAGAGGCGTAGCGCAATGTTTTGTAGGTGCCTGCGCCTAACAAACATGCGAGCAGGGTTAAACAAGAGCACTAACGAGCTATTAAGCCAGTACTTTCCCAGGAGAATCGGTTTTGCTGGCGGTTCCCAGATCCAGTCGAAATGGGGGGGGGGGAGCGCAGTAATCAAGGCCCACACAAAGAGCTGGAATACGGGGCACCGTTTGAGATATTCTTTGACTTAATTGCGCGCTAACTAAGCTGCCGCTTGGACATTCCATCTCGAACTTGAATCGGCCCCGTGTACTACACAGCAGCCCACTGCAATGGAAACAGCTTAGTTTTCTTAGACAATTTGTAAATCTAGCCTAAAGAAATACACTAAAAGCTCCGACTAACTACCTTGAGAAGTGACTTCAAATTTGAAACGCCTACGTAATTAATGCGAACACACATGACTGCTTAATATGTTATGCACTTCGGGGCTTAATCCGCGAGTGTGTTTATTCTCTTAGCTAAGACTTATTTTTCAACGTGCATCGAAGGCTATCAAGGCTTAAAAATGGAGAACGAATCAGAGGTCTTCAACCGTGGCGGTAAGTTTAAAGCCAGGCAAAGGGCGCGCAAATCAACAGCGCCTGCTAATGAATCAAAAGACATTGTCCCAACCACTGGGCAAAGAACAGCAAAAGTACGTTTAAAAAAACC
>Ga0208413_1000867_pt1 | contig 21148 bp, 20 predicted proteins | sample AntAceMetag02UKD_FD_184761 | JGI IMG/M metagenome (GOLD analysis project Ga0208413, IMG submission 184761) | Saline lake microbial communities from Ace Lake, Antarctica - Antarctic Ace Lake Metagenome 02UKD (SPAdes) (version 2) | ecosystem: Environmental > Aquatic > Non-marine Saline and...
CGCCTATATCGAGATGGCGAGTATTATTTTCTGCATAATGTTGGTTGCCAATTTCCTGCTCCCATTCCTAACTGACTATGGATTCTTAGAGCTTGTTGGCACATTGCTAACCCGACCCTTCCAAAAGCTGTTTAATCTTCCCGGAAGAGCTGGTCTTGATGCGCTGACATCATGGGTCGGCGATTCCAGTGTCGGGACTATTCTGACTATTCGCCAGTTTGAGGATGGCTACTATTCGGCTCGTGAAGCTGCCGTCGTGGTGACTAATTTTTCAGCGGTATCCTTGCCGTTTTCGGTTGTCATAGGCCAGATGGCAAGAATCGACCACGTGTTTTTCCCTTTCTATTTCTCTGTTGTATTCGCAAGTGTTGTCGCGGCTTTTATCACCCCCAGGCTGCCGCCGCTTAACAGAGTATCTGCGGGCTTTTTCAATCGTGCTGAGCGCAAGCATGAAGCAAGCAATGAGCAGGATTCCCTCATTCGTCAGGCTTGGGGAAAAGCGCTCGCGAGAGCCGAGCATGGCCCAACTGCGAAGCAAATACTTAGCGGCGGCACGCGCACGATACTGGATATTTACATTACTGTATTGCCTGCGGCGATGACGATAGAATTTTTAGCGTTGGTGATATACACATATTCAGACTTTTTCTATTGGCTGAGCCTACCGATGTTGCCGATAGTTCAATTGCTGCAAATTCCAGAGCCAGCCGCAGTCGTGTCAGGAACCTTGGTTGGGTTTTTTGATCAGTTCATTCCGGCCATTATGTCGAGTAGTTTAGAGAGTCCCGTTTCCCGATTTGTACTGGCAGGACTATCCATTACGCAGCTGATTTTTATTGCCGAAAATGGGACCCTAATACTGCGGTCCTCTATCCCGCTAAACATTAGCCAATTGTTTGTGATATTCCTGATGAGAACAATGATAACGCTGCCAATTTTGGTGTTGGCAGCGAACCTGATTTTGTAAGCAGGGCTCTAGTTTTGGAACTGAATAGGGTGAGTGCTGATTCGAACTCGTGATTCCATGTAACTAATGGTGTCACCATCTATGCTCTTGAACCAGTGCGGCGTGCCGGGTTGCAGGACAAGAACATCCCCTGCTTTAACCTGTCGCTCCAGTCCGCCTTCGACACCATTGAGTGTTCTGACAATGTCCTCAGATGCCGATTCTGCCAAAGGCATGATTAGACGACCGCCGGTTACGAACGTGCCGCTACCCTCTAGCACGCGATATATCTCCATACTATAAGGGTGAATGATCGCGTATTGCTTTACCCCACTGCTACGGCGGCGCACCGAGATGCCTGGTGCAATGGTTACAGACCAGCCCCCGGCCGAGGCAGATTCGGCTGCAGCGCGCTCAAGCGTTTCAAGTATTTGAGCCTCAGTCATATAAAGAGCAGCTGGCGCTCCTGTGGTTTGGGCATAGATTACTGAAAAAGAGCCTAACGAGATGATGGCAGGCAGAGTGATTAGAGCGAGAATCAGTTTTTTCATGTGCGTCTCCGAACGTTTTGAGTGTAACGTTTGTTATTAATTTTCTTTGTACTATAACTGTTAGGCGCGTATTGCACTACGGTTAAGAAAGCGATAGCTTCTGTGGGGCTATTTAATGGAAATACTCAATATAGTGATTCATCATCGTTGTCAAAATAGCTGCTAACAATTTTTATTAGAAGCGGCAGCTAAAAACAGTTACTAAAAAACTGCCAAGCAGAGCAAAAAGAGCGATAACCGCCGTGTTTAATTCATCAGTCTTAATACCCACCTGGTTTTTTATCTTCCTGATATTTGCAGCAGGCTACGCTGTGGTGATGAGTGTACTGTTTCCAAGTGTGCGTTGGTTTTTTCGGCGTCGTTTAAACCGTGCGGTTGATAAGCTTAATTCTAAGTTGCATATAGCAATACGGCCCCTGCAAAGCACCAAGCGGCAGGTTTTAATTGACCAGCTGATTTTCGATCAGGACATTCTTAGTCTTATAGAGTCCCAAGCTATAGAGGAGAGTATTCCACGCGAGGTGTTGCAGCAGCGAGTGCGCAACTATGCCCGTGAAATAGTCCCTTCCTTTAACGCCTATGTGTATTATCAAGTGTTCTATTGGCTGGCTAAAAAGGTATCACGGTTTATTTATCGAGTTAGAGTCGCGGCCGCAAAACCGAAAGATCTGCAAAGAGTGAACCCAGATTCCACAGTTGTATTCGTCATGAATCACCGTAGTAATATGGACTATATTCTTATCAGCTACCTCGCTGCCGAGCGGGTCACCTTGTCCTATGCCGTGGGTGAGTGGGCGAAGGTATTTCCGCTGGAAACGCTTATCCGAGCGATGGGTGCGTTTTTTGTTAGGCGCGGTTCGCAAAATCCGCTCTATCGGAAAGTCCTAGAACGCTATGTTTACATGGCGACTCAGAATGGAGTCTGCCAAGCCGTGTTTTTGGAGGGCGGATTGAGTAGGAATGGATTGCTCGGGGAGCCTAAAATTGGATTCCTAGACTATATCCTTCGAAACTATGATGCAAAGAGGGATAGAGAGGTTGTGTTCGTGCCCATCGGCATTAACTACGATCATGTTTTGGAAGATCAGAACTTGCTTAACTGGGATAAAAAAGAGAATCGCTCAAGTACAGCTGCGCATTTGAAGAAGCTGTGGTCCTTTTTAAAGCTCAACCTTTTTGCCGGTTCTCGAGCGAGATGGGGTCGCTATGGCTATGCCAGCGTTAATTTTGGTGTGCCGGTGTCCATGCGAGACTATTGTGAACAACATAGCTTGGATTTCAAAAACCTAGAGAAAGAACAGCGAATACCCAAGGTGGTAGAACTCGCCAACCACCTTATGGATGAACTGCGCTTTGTGATGCCAATCATTCCCGTGCCAATCTTGTGCGCGGTTTTTCTAAACGCCAAAAACAAACGCCTGACGTCGTTAGAAGTGTTCAGTGAATGTGATGCGCTTATTGACTCCATGATCGCTAAGGGTGCCGCTATGAAGCCTGATGAGAAACCTAGGCATCGAACGCTGTCTAATAGTTTGGAGATGCTCCATCAGAGGGAATTGCTAATTGAGAAAGACGATCAATTTACTATCAACGAATCCAATATAGCGTTGGTTGAATATTATGCCAATTCTATCGAGCATTGGTGGCGCGCCTCCTAATCACAAAAATGATGGCACCAAGGATAGCAACGGCGACAACTGGCAGAATCTTTAGCAGGGTATTCGATCCCTCGCTTTCAAGTAGAAGCGCTATTGAAGCACCTCCTAGATAGGTAAAAATCAAACAGGCAGGCACGGTAAATAAAATGCTCGCCCACACATAGTCGAAGAATCTGACGTGAGTAATGCCTAAAAGATAGTTGACGGCAAAGGAAGGAAATACGGGAGTTAGTCGCACGACCGCTACTGCTTTCCAGCCGTTATCACTAAAGCGCTGATTGAAAGTTTGCAGCATAGTATGAGCTTTTGCTCGAACAAATTCATAAAAGCCATAGCGGGAGATTAGGAAGGCCAGCGTCGATCCAAACCCAAACCCTACAAGATTGAAAGTAAACGCCCACCAAAACCCAAACAAGGTTCCGCTGGTTACAAAAAGGACTGTGTTGGGTATGCAAATAATAGTACCGATGCCCACCCAGGCAACAATCATCAGTGCAGAAACAGAGGAGGGCAAGGTGCTAATGTTCTCATTGATGAAGGCCAGCAAAACTTCCTGCTCTTTATAAGCTAGCGTCGCCAGACCAAGAATAACAATTGCCAGCAGTGATCCAAAAACCAATCTCAATCGGAAGTGTCCCTTTAGTTAAAAAGTAGCTCAAAAAATAATTAGATAAAGCAGCTAAAATTAGCTATGCCAGCTTAAAAATCACTCTAAAAGTTGATTGCTCAAGCAAGACCCGCTAGGTGAATAGAGTGCAGATCTCGGCTAGTTAGCGCTATCAGCAGATGTTTAGTGATTTACGCTTGTGCAATTCTGGCAATCTACTACCAATGCGGCCGGGGCGCTCCAGAAACTTTATGCAACACAATGTTATCGCAGCCATTGAAATCTGCAAACCGTTTTAGTTCCGCCAACAATTGGGAATAAAACCGGTCTAGGCTTCGGATTGATTTTTCTAAATGCAGGTGAGCTATATGAAAATCACGGTTCTTGCGATCGGCTTTAGCATCCATCCGCGCAACCAAGCTGTTGTTGTAAAGTAGCGGCAAGCAAAAATAGCCAAATTTGCGTTTTGCTTTTGGGACATAGCACTCTATTTGATAATCGTAGTTAAAAAGCTGGAGTATGCGTTTACGCTGAATAACCGCATTATCGAACGGCGACAGAATTCTTAACAGTCCGCTTGGCAATTTATTATCTGCCTGTTCTAGCGCGTCGGGCAGGCAGTAATACTCGATGCCACCGCATATGACATTGATAATGTCACCGGACTCGACCATCTCGTTTGCGACAGTTTTCATGGCAGTGTTCAAGCCTTTCCTGAGATAAGTTACTTCTCTGAGATGGCCTAGTCCATTAGCGTTCAGAAAACGAGTAAGCAGGTGTCGGCAAAGCTGCTCAGTTGTTGGAACTGAAGTGTCGACTTCGCGTTCTAACACCCGCTCGGTTAAGTCATAGACTTTATGAAAATTAACTCGTTTGTGAATCATTAACGTACCCTCCATAAACAGCTGCTCTAAAGCGCGTTTAGAAGGAGACCGAGACCACATCGCATCACTGGTTTTTTTATCAGTAAAATCTTTCGCGCGAAGAGGCCCTTCGCTCGTAATTCGGCGCAGCACCTTATTGGTCTCTTTAGGGTTTTTGGTGTACCAGTGACTCTCACCATTGGCAATGCGGTTCATCATGGGCAGTGAGTAGCGAAAGTCAGCGGTTGGCAAATAGGCTAAAGCATGGGCCCAATGCTCAAATATTTTACCGCTTAACTGAAGTTGATTCAGGTGTTCTGGCAGGTAACCGTTAACTCGGTTCCAAAGAGTATGGGAATGTGCGCGCTCAACAACCGCGAGCGTATCGATCTGCACATAGCCTAAATGATCAATGGCAGCTAAGGTGCCATCTAGACCCTTGCCGCACTCATGGCGAGAATGCAGCTTTTGAGAGAAAAGCGCGATTTTTCTCACTTGAGCTTGGGTCACGGTTTGCATGGGATCACTGTATGCCAGGGGTATGGTTTCGATCAATTTTGCTAATGACCTAACTGTATACTGAAATGGGGCATTTTCAAACACAGTACCTGAGGTTCAGGTGGGGAAGTTCTTAGAGGCGGCGAAAGTTTCTCGTTAAAGGTATTGCTTAGCGGGGACGCCGGAGTTGTTATGCCCTTAGAGGAACCAATAGAGGAACCAATTAGACACCCACAGGAACCAATTACGAACCAATTAGACACCCACAAAAGGAACCAATTAAGGAACCAATTAGACACCCACAGGAACCAATTAGACACCCACACGAACCAATTACGAACCAATTAGACACCCACAAAAGGAACCAATTAAGGAACCAATTAGACACCCACAATTTCTGCTGTGGCCGAGCTGGCGCTTCTACATCATCTAAGTAATCCTGAGGATCATGCACATTGGTCATGATCACTCTGAATTGTGACCGTTTATTATGAATTGAGCGCGTTCAGGTTCTGGCTGGTGAGATGTTAAGCAGGAGTGATTCTCAGAGAGAACTCTGGGATAGGGAGGCTGTGTGATTGGAGCTACTTATAGAATTGCTCTGCTGGTGAGAGCCCGTTAATCCACTTGCTATTAGTTCGACTCGCAAGTTTCTTGAATTGACTTATTCGCCCCAGCGCTCTGCGAAAACGGCTACCAAAGTGCTGAGTGTTGTTTACCCAATTGTCTTCATTCACTGCTAATTTCTGCAATATAGGCTGAATGTGAGCAGGTATAGCGCCGCGCTTGTCATCGCGTATGGCACGTCCTGTCCAATCTACCAAGTCAAAGTAGTTGGTCTCCTCAATAGGCAGGGCAGTTGAGAGTAGTGGCTGATTTCTCTGGGCTAGAGGTTTTAGCCAAGTTTTTGTGCTTGTGTCTTTCTGCTTCTTTTGATTGTCGATAAGACGTTCCTGAATAGAAGTGAATTCAGAGTCTTCTAATGACTCACTTAAGCCCGCCCGAATTGGATTCAGATCAACATAAGCCATACAGGAAATCAGAGCCGCTTCATCGAGCAGCGCCTGACTTGTGAATCGACCTTCCCAGAACCGTCCAGTGCATTCATCCTCTTTGTTGGCCATTCTGGCGACGGCTTCATTCAAGCAGCGCATGTACCAGCTTAGGTCGCCTAGTCGTGCTCTCCAAATCTCTGCCAAGACAGATATAGCATCCTGCTCAATTTTTGTAAGAGGTTCATCGGCTTTGTATTTATGAGCTAACTCGGGGCCTTTATAAAGTGTGAGCCAATGGTCGATGACTTCATCAACAGTCCACGCTTGAGCCTTCTCACTATCGACATGCAAAACAAGATGAAAGTGATTTGACATGATTGCATAGGCACAGACATCGATGGCGAACACCGAGGAAAGCAATTGGATTCGATCCAAGATCCATTGCTTGCGGTGATCAAAATTCTTGCCTGAAAATCTGTCATAACCACACAGAAACGCACGGCGTACGCATCGAGATATGCAGTGGTAATAAGGGGTGGTGTGGATATCGACCAACCGATAACGAGCTTGTGGCATAGGTTCCTCCTTGAACGCATGGCAACAAACTAGTTATAGCTGACAACGGCCCAGTGGGCCAACGAATGGGCTAATTTCTGTGGGTGTCCAATTTGTTCTCTCTCCGTTTTTAGTGGGTGTCCAATTTGTTCATTTTTGTTGTGGGTGTCCAATTTGTTCGCAATTTGTTCGGCAATTTGTTCGCAATTTGTTCAGCGTGCCTCATCTGTTAAAGGACAACTGCTTTGACTGGCCGCCAAGGCGCAGTGCGCGCTGTTCGATGCCGGCAAAACCGAACTTGTTCATTGCGCGCATCATGCACCGCGAGACTCGGGTAAAGCGCGGAGGCGCTCTTTCATCCAGTTGATCAAGCCCCCGCTGAGCAAGAACACCACTTGTCGCGGCGACATGTTGTGACGCATCTGAAATTTGTACTGGCGCGTGACGTTTTCGACCACCAGCTCGCCCCCCTCTGTCAGCGCGCGCCGCAGATCGGTCAGGCGCAGTACGTCGTCTGCCTGAATGCTGTCGTAGTCCGCAGGATCGACGAAGGTCAGCGGTAACACGCCGAAGTTGATCAGGTTTTGCGAGTGGATCCGCGCAAAACCCTTGGTAAGAACCACGCGTAGCCCGAGGTACTGCGGGCCTAGTGCCGCGTGCTCGCGGCTTGAGCCTTGTCCGTAATTACTTCCGCCTACTACAACGTGACCCGGCACTTGCTTGGCTCGCGCGGCGTAGGTGGGGTCGATCCTGTCGAAGGAGAACTCGGCGATTCTAGGAATGTTGCTACGAAACGGCAGCACACGCAACCCAGGAGGCATGATCTCATCAGTAGAAACGTCGTTCCCCACCTTGAGCAGAACCGGCACTTCGATTTCATCAGGCAACGGCTGGAAGCTCGGCAGCGAAGCGATGTTTGGGCCCTTTACAATATCCACTTGCAACGCCTCCGCAAGAGGCAGGGGCGGCATGAACATCGCGCGGTTGATAATTGGGTGATCAGGGTCCGCGATACGTGGATAGGGGATGCCCAGTGTACGCGGGTCGGTGATCATGCCAGTTAAAGCCGACGCCGTGGCGGTCTCCGGGCTGACCAGACACACCTTATCCTCGCGGGTGCCGGAACGCCCGGGGAAGTTGCGCGGTACTGTGCGCAAAGAGAGTTCATTGGTGGCCGGCGCCTGGCCCATGCCAATACAGCCGTTGCAGCCGGCTTGGTGCAGCCGTGCGCCAGCGTGCAGAAGGTGGGTGATGTGCTCGTCGCGCACTAAGGTTTCGAGCTGCGCTCGGGACGTGGGGTTAACATCGAATGACACGCGGTCATTCACTTGCCGACCCTGCACCATCATGGCGGAAATGGCGAAGTCACGGTAGCCGGGATTGGCCGACGAGCCGATGTAGGTCTGGTAGATTCGCTCGCCCGCGACTTCACTGACCGGGCGCACGTTCCCCGGGCTGGATGGCATGGCGATCAGCGGCACGATGCTCGCCAGATCGATTTCATCGTGCATGTCATAGGTCGCGTCCGTATCTGCAACCAGTTCGACCCAATCCTCTTCTCGTTGCCAGGCGCGCAGGAAACGTCGCACCTCCTGATCGGAAGGGAAAACGGTGGTGGTCGCGCCAAGCTCGGCGCCCATGTTGGCGATTACATGTCTATCCATCGCGCTCAACGTGGCAAGCCCCGGCCCGTAGTACTCGATGATCCGGCCCACACCGCCGTCGACGCCGTGGCGACGCAGCATCTCCAGGATCACGTCCTTGGCGCTCACCCAGTCCGGCAGGCTACCAGTGAGCTTCACGCCCCAGACCAGTGGCATACGCGTATAGAAGGGTTCTCCCGCCATTGCCAGCGCCACTTCCAGCCCACCAGCGCCGATTGCGAGCATGCCAATCGCTCCGCCCGCAGGTGTGTGGCTGTCAGAGCCAAGCAGCGTCTTGCACGGCTTGCCGAAATTTTCTTGGTGGCAGGGATGACTCACCCCGTTTCCGGGCCGCGAGTACCACACGCCAAATCGCTGGCAGGCGCTCCGCAGGAAAAGGTGGTCGTCTGGGTTCTTGTAGTCCTCTTGGATGATGTTGTGGTCAACGTACTGGACGCTCACCTCAGTTTTCACTCGGTCCAGATTCATCGCCTCCAGCTCCAGCATCACCAGTGTGCCGGTGGCGTCTTGGGTTAGCGTCTGGTCAATGCTGATCCCAATCTCCTCGTCTGGCTTCATGTCGCCGTGCATCAGGTGCGACTTGATCAGTTTCTGCGTGACATTCATGCTCATGATCACTCTCCCAGGTTCGATAAAATTAGGGTATCACACAAACTTTATATCGCTGTATTCACCCACACCAAAATCCCATGCGTCGTTCCGACTCCAGCAGTCAAGCCCATGGCCGGCGCGCCCCAGAGCGCGGCTCGCATTATATCCGCGTCCCACGTGCACGGCCGATTCGTTCACAGCGGTGTTGTTCAAAGTGAGGAGGGTGGATTATGCCGGGCCTATCCCTGAAAACAGTTTTTGTTCTTTCGCCAAATCTGCCGAAGGGCGGACGTTGGCATCATGTTGCGCGGCAAAGCTAAGCATCCGATCAATACAGATGTGCGCTTTGCGACTGATGTCCGTATCAACGTGAATTTCGTTCCTGCCAGATTCCAACACGTCGGCCAGATTTTGCAGGCCGTTCATCGCCATCCATGGGCAGTGCGCGCAACTTTTGCAGGTTGCGCTATTGCCCGCTGTCGGCGCTTCAATGAAACGTTTGCCCGGCGCAGCCATTTTCATCTTGTGTAGGATGCCACTGTCAGTCGCGACAATAAACTCATTGGTATCGAGTGATTGCGCGGCCGCAATCAAGCCTGAGGTCGAGCCGACCACGTCGGCCAGTGCCACTACGGCTTCCGGCGACTCTGGATGGACCAGCACCTTGGCGCGTGGGTGATCGCGCTTCAAGAACTCCAGTTCGAACGCCTTAAACTCGTCGTGCACCAAACAGGAACCCTGCCAGATCAACATGTCTGCGCCGGTTTTTTTCTGTATATAGTTGCCTAGATGCTTATCTGGTGCCCACAGTATTTTCTTACCCTGCGCATGCAGGTGTGCGACGATTTGAAGGCCGATAGAAGATGTCACCATCCAATCGGCGCGCGCCTTCACCGCAGCACTGGTGTTAGCATAGACCACGACTGTACGGTCGGGATGCGCATCGCAAAATGCAATGAACTCGTCCGCAGGACAGCCCAAATCGAGAGAGCAAGTTGCATCGAGATCAGGCATTAAAATGCGTTTATGCGGACTGAGTATCTTCGCTGTCTCACCCATAAATTTTACGCCAGCGACCACTACAGTTCTAGCTGGATGGTCGCGGCCGAAACGCGCCATCTCGAGTGAATCGGACACGCAACCACCGGTCTCATCGGCTAAGTCCTGTAAATCGGCATCCACATAATAGTGCGCGACCAGGACCGCTTGCCGCTCTTGTAGCAAATGCTTGATGCGCGCTTTGAGAGTAGCTCGGTTAGCCTGCGACAGCGCTTCAGGCACGCGTGCCCAGGCATTGGCGGTGCAACTGGTGCCCAGATCCATTTGCGGGCGCTCGAATTCAACGATTTTGATGGATGGAGTATGCATAGATAGGCCTCACTGAATAAGTCATTTATAGATTCGCGCAACTGCTTATAGCAACGTTAATGCCGCCGAAATGGATCGGGTACGTCGGCTAATTCGGGTTTAGCGCAGCTGAAAGCGTCAACCACCGATATAAGACATTTCAACTTTCCTGCGTCGCGCAGTTTCTCCCGTACGAATTTCCAAATACCTGTCTTCACGCTGGTTCCGGATCAAAACTATGGCACTGGCGATTTGCCTGTCGCTCTTGCCTGAATGCATGAGTGCACGCAAGTCATCATCGGCACGCGGTTAGCAGCACACTGGGCAGTAATGGTAATTATATTGGTGATCATGAGGCCTCTTTGCATGGATTAATAAATCACGATGAGCAGCTATAATGAGACAATCCACCAACCTCAAAGAACTCAGACGGCTTTAGCCTGTAGTATTTCTCCTCCACGTCCTTCGACTGCTCGGCGTATGGCTGCGTCATGACTTCCTGCAACTCTCGAACTAGAGAGTAGTTCCCAGCAGTCGCTTGCTGATACGCAGGCACAACGAACCACTCTCGCAAGCTGTATTTTGGGTTGACGAGTTTCATCTGCCTAGAGATCTCCTCACGTGAGCGGGGTACAGTAGTATTCGCTTCGGTCGTGCTGGCGCTGCCGATAAGCGATTTCCATTGTGTGAGCCACTGTGACCAGCGCCTGTCCATCCCTTCGGGGTCTGTTTCATACGTCGAGTCCTTGTAGAAGCTTTTTTTGAGTGGGCCAATGTCGTCAGGCAGCATCGATAGCTCGCGGAAGAAAATGGAGTAATCGACAGGAGTTTGCACCATTAGCATTTCGAGCTCACTGAACAACGCCGCGTTAAAAGCGTCAAGTCCAAGTTTGGCAGCCCACATCTTCTCCATTTGCCCTTGCATCGTGTTCGAAAAGCCACTTCCAATCTCGTCGAGTTGCCGCAGAGTGTCCTGCTGCGAGGCCAACAACGGCTGCAGCGCCTTGCAAAACATGTCGAAGTTGCGTTGGGCTGCCAAGGGTTGGTTCAGAAACGAGAAGTGATGTCCGCCCCCTGTCCATGGCTGATAGAGCGGGTTGAACACATCGCAGAAACCGAATGGTCCGTAGTCGAGTGTGAAGCCACCGGCCGCGCAGTTGTCGCTGTTGAAGTTGGCCTGGCAGTAGCCGACGCGGATCCAGTTCGCCACAAGCGACGTCAGGCGGCTGCGGAACTCACGCGCGAGCAACACCACTTTTTCAGCGCTGCTTAGTCGTCTGTCGATGACGTCAGCGTACTCACGATCGATCAAGTGCAACACAATTTTCTCGAGCTCTTCCATCGCTTGCGGGTGTTCCTTCTTGCGGGCACGGCGACCAAAAAGCTCGAGTTGGCCGACCCGAATGAACGACGATGCGGCGCGCGTAGAGATAGCGACAGCCTCCGATATAAGCTTGTCGGGATCCTCCGAACGTGAGCCGTGCGAGTACCATGCTCGCTTGACCTTTTCCGTTTTCGAAACGTACAAGCTCAGAGACCGTGAAGTGGGCACTCCCAGCGCGTGCATGTGCTCCTGTGCTAGGAATTCTCGGACACTCGATCGCAGGACGGCGCGACCGTCCGCGCCCCGGCAGTAGGGCGTTCGACCGCTACCTTTTAACTGCATTTCCCAGCGTTGGCTGTTGATGACTGCCTCAAGCACGGAAATTGCCCGGCCGTCGCCGTATCCGTTGCTGGTCTTAAACGGGAATTTTTCGTAGTATTCGGTGCCGAAAATGGAAAGCGCGTAGCCACCGGCCCAACCGACCCTGTGCATGGGCTCCGGAAGGTGCGAAATGTCGCCTGAGAACATGCGGATGAAGTCAACCGACTGCGCCATGCTGTCGGCGAAGCCAAGTTCACGAAAAAAGGTTTTGCTGTGCGCAACGTACTCGGGGTCTTCGATTGGCGTAGGACTCACGGTGACATAGTGGCCTGTGAAAACTAGTCGTGGCTCGTGGTCGTCACCATTAGCTTTCGCGTCAGGATCGCAGTTGAGAGCGTCCATGAGCGAGTAGTCTGCCAACTTTGCGAGATCGTCGAGCGTCGCTATGGTTGCGGAGGTTTTTTGGGACAGTCGGTTTTTCATAGCTCTAACTCATGGCGCGGGTGGAACGGCTGGTTTCCTGCCGCATAATTTGTCGTATCTACAATTGCCTCGATTTCCGGGGCGACCCTTTTTAGTATGACGTCCAATCCCTGCCTCAGAGTCACCAGAGGACGCGCATCCCTGGCAGCCGCCGCTCATGGTGATGAAAAGCTTCCCTCGCTGGAGCTCTACAATCGAAATTTCCCGCCGTGGTTAACGATAGGGCGATTGACGTGCTTGTCCAAAAACTCCTGAATAACGCCATTAAGCTCTGCATCGCGGCTTCCTTGCGTGCCGGTGTGACCATGTGTCTCCAAGAGCGCCGGCACGCAAGGAAGCAGCTGCGTCCGAATGGCCGTTCCGATGGCTGTTTTCAGTTCTGGCCACGAGACGGTAGGCTCGGCTGACAAGATCTTGCAGTGCTGCGCTGATAATGTTGCGCCTAATGTTAGACGGAGAAAGATGATCCGCCGCCACATGTAGACTTGGCGCCAGGATTTTTTTTGATGATGAGCTGCGCACCTTTCAGATCGTCTTTGTAATCAATTTCTGCCCCATCAAGAACTGGTAGCACATCGCGTCAATCAACAGCGACACACCGTTTTGATCATCGTGGTGTCGTTTTCATTAGCAATTTCATCAAACTTAAAGCCGTAGGAAAACCAGAGCAACCGCCCCTTTAAGCAAAAACATGTAGTTTCAGCTCAGGATTGCCTTCTTCGGCAATTAAATCAGCGACTTTGACCGCCGCGCTATCGGCAAAGACTGGGGGGAGAGCATCTCGGTCTGGATATTTTCAGAAACTGTGCTCATGGCGTTAGCTTCGTATTAATTACGTCAAGCTTGGGCTTTTTCATGTTGAAGCTCTCGCCACAGCCGCACTCACTTTCGACGTTGGGATTATCGAATCTGAACATTTGCTTGAGTCCTTCATTGACGAAATCGATGCGTGAGCCGTCGAGAAATGCAAGGCTGTCGGCATCGATCAGCACGCAGGCGCCGTGTGACTTGAAGCTGTGATCGCTCGCGCGAATTTCGTCGGCGATGTCGAAGGTGTGCGCTAGGCCGGTACAGCCCACTTTCTTTACGCCGATGCGCAGGGCAATCCCTTTGCCACGCTTCGCAAGCTGGCGCTGAATCCGTCGTGCCGCATTTTCAGTCAATGTAATTGACATGAATTAGCCTCCAAAGTAGCCAAACAGAACACCGAGAGAGCCGAGAAAATCCAAGGTGAAGTTTGATCAAATTAAACGTGGGTTATGGCCTGATGTCCTTTTGCCTAGTCTTGTACTCAGCTACTAACCGATTGAGCGTGATCGTAGAAAGCCCGTCGCTGTCCTCTAGGTAAGACAAATACAGTATCGTTTCGAAACTATCTGTTGTCAACATAGTTTTTAAACGCTACTATTCTGTCCGTGAAAAAGGAGATAAAAATGAACAGTCGGGCTATTGCAGAGTTAGTCTTTCATATGGGGCGCATAGCCTCCGGCGAGGGGCTCGCGCAGGGGCTGACGGCGGCGCAGTGGGCAGCGCTCAGATACTTCGCGCAGGCTAATCGCTTCTCCCGAACGCCATCTGCCTTCGCCGCGTTCCATGCTACGACGCGGGGTACGGCGTCGCAGACAATCAAAAGTCTCGAAACGCAAGGCTATCTGACTCGGATGAGGTCAGAGGAGGACAGGCGCAGTGTCCGGCTCGTTTTGACTGAGAAAGCGAGAGGTATTCTTGCGAACGATCCGTTCGAATCTTTGGTCCGTGCTGCGGACTCCCTACCTCCCAGTATCCAAGGCCACTTTTCCAATGCTTTGCAAAACATGCTTGGTCAGGTGGCGCAAGAGCGAGGCAAACCTCCTTTTGGTACCTGTACGTCGTGTCAATATTTGGAAAGCGGCAGCTGCAGCAGAGAGGGACAGGCGCCCTATGCGTGCGGGTTCACCAGCGAGCCGCTGCATTTGGAAGAGCTCGACGGGATCTGTATCGACTTCGTCCCCGGTAAGCCGAGTAAGATCTCTGTTGCCGCAGCGGCACTTCGATGAGCCCTGTTACCGCACCGATGATCACTGCTGCAGGCGGCCGGATCACCCTTTACGGCGAGTTGTCCACACTCAATCTCGACCTTTCAGCCAACAGCGATAACCCAAGTCTGCTCGACCTCGTTATGATGACGCCATGATTGCCAAAGCTATAGATCCCCCCGCGACGATGACCGGTGAGGACAGCAGGTCTGAAACGCTCGCGCGCCGGCTTCGAGTGCATCTTCAAGCGCTTGTCGCACTGCGCTTACCAATAACTTATGGGGAGGTTGCAAAGGGACTGCAGCTTTCACCCCCAAACACCATTCGTCAAGTCAGGGAAGCGTTGCAGCAACTCATGGCTGAGGATGCGTCGGCCAAACGTCCCTTCATCGCGGCTATGGTCATCAGTAACTGGCGCGGCGGTATGCCAGCGCCGGACTTCTTCGACTGCGCGGCTCGGCTGGGACGCTTCGCTGGCGATGCTGCTGGACCAGACGCCAAGATATTTTATGCGGACGAGTTCAAAGCGGTGCTCGCCCTGTGGGGGCTGACTAGTGAATCTTGCGAGGGTGAATAAAAACTCATGGTTTCTGGCTTGGCGCAGTCTCTGGAGAAAAGCAGACTTCAGCTCATGCCCAGCGCCTTCGTCACCGGTGTTGAGCGCGAGGCGCGCCGAGGAAAATTTTTGTCCGACACCTGCCTCGGGCATTTTTAGGTGGCGGGCGTTGCCAGCGCAGCATTGGCACAAGACTGCGTTGCTGCTAGCGAAAAGGGTAAGTCTCGACAGGGCGAGCAGCGTCTCGTCACATCCAATTAAGAACTATCTATTGCTGTAAATTTCAGGGCGCAAGAAATATGACCGAAAAAAAAATACCCCTTGCAGACGTTCGTTACGCGGCGCGTGTGCCGCATATTCCCGCTCAGCTGTCGGAGCCCACAGGCTTGGTGAACGACACCTTGGGGCGGCCGCTGCGCGATTTGCGTATCAGCGTGACCGACCGCTGCAACTTCCGCTGCAGCTACTGCATGCCGAAGGAAGTGTTCGACAAGGACTACGCTTTTTTGCCCCAAAGCTCGCTGCTGAGTTTTCAGGAAATCACTCGGCTGGCGCGGATTTTTGTCGCCCACGGTGTTGAAAAAATTAGGCTGACAGGCGGCGAGCCTTTGCTGCGCAGGCGTGTGGAGGTGTTGATAGAAATGTTGGCCAACCTGCGAACGCCTGAAGGCAAGCCGTTGGACATTACGCTGACCACCAATGCCTCGCTGCTCGCCAAAAAGGCGCAGTCGCTTAAGGATGCCGGTTTGCAGCGCGTCACGGTGAGTCTGGACGGGCTCGACGATGCCATTTTTCGGCGCATGAACGGTGTCGACTTTCCGGTGGCGGATGTGCTCAAGGGCATTGAAGCGGCGCAAAAAGTAGGCCTGTGGCCTATCAAGATCAACATGGTGGTCAAGCGCGGCGTCAACGACGCAGAGATTTTGCCCATGGTACGGCACTTCCGCCATTCCGGTGCGGTGCTGCGCTTTATCGAATACATGGACGTGGGCGCCAGCAACGGCTGGCGCATGGATGAGGTGCTGTCCTCTAAGCAAGTAATTGAGCACATTAACGCTGAGTTTCCTCTCACGGCCATCGACCCGAACTACATTGGTGAAACTGCAGAGCGCTGGCGTTATGCCGACGGTGCCGGTGAAATCGGCGTGATCAGCAGTGTCACGCAGGCCTTTTGTAGCGACTGTACTCGGGTGCGGATGTCGACCGAGGGCAAGTTATTTTTGTGCCTGTTTGCCAGCCAAGGACATGATCTACGCGCTCTGCTACGTGGCGACTGCAACGACGGCCAGATCGCGGCGGCGGTGAGTCACATCTGGCAGGGGCGCACCGACCGTTATTCGGAACTGCGCGCCGCCTTGCCCGCAGACTCAGACGGGGCGCCCTCCAAGACTTTATTAAATCGGGTTGAGATGAGCTACATCGGAGGTTGATTTGGTAAAAGTTGATATCCACGGGCCGCCGCATTTCCAAGCCAGCGCGGAGACGACAAGGGGTTGCAAAACTTAAATGGCATGTTGACTCCGGGTGAAGTTTTGGCACGCGAAAGCCTGCGCTCTGCTGGGATTGCTGCACCCGAAGAAGGTCAACGAGGCCGACGTCAATTTTTCTCCATTCCCAGGAAGGGAATAATCAGCGCAAACAAAAGCAACAAACTAACACAAGGGGTAAGCAATGAATTCCAAGGTAGACGTTATAGCGATTGGTAAAGAGCAGCCGGATTATCCGCAGGGTAAGTCGCGTTGGTTTGGCAGTGTTAAGAAAAAAACGCTGCGCTTAGCATTCTCCTTCTATTCTCCAGACGGCAACGAGATAGCTATGCCTATCGCGAGCATGTCAGCCTATTTAAAGCGCTATTTTCCGCATGTTGAGGTGCTGCATGAGCCGCTGCTAATTCTGCGTGACGCGGAAAAATATTCCCCTGAAAATTATGCGCGCATGATTCAAGATCTTGATGCGGATGTCATCGCCTTCTCTATCATGAGCCCGCACTGGTATCCGATGGAGCCCTACCTCGCCGAAATTAAAAAACTAATGCCGGATCTGGCCGTAGTTATCGGTGGCTACCAGGCCATGCTCTCGCAAGAGCAAACAATCGAGAGTCCTGATGTAGATTACATTTGTGTGGGTGATGGCGAGCACGCCATCGGAAACCTCGTGCAACATTTGCTTGGAACAAAACACGGCCCAGCAGATGGCATGTGGGAAAAACTAAACGACGGCTCTGTTTATAAAACAGAAGCGCACCAGATCGGTGACCTGGCTTCGCTGCCTTTTCCTGATTACGACGTGTTCGCAAAAACGGACGGTTTCACGGATGTGAATTCTTCGATTTTCGGACCAAAGGGAATCCTTGTCCTACCGGTTATGACTGGGCGAGGCTGTCCCTACCGTTGCACCTATTGCTGCAACACACCAATCTTAGAAGGCTGGAAAGAAAAGAAGACATTTCTTAGAAAGTATGACCCTCAAGACATGGTAGATGAGCTTATTCGTCTGCGAGATAAGTACGGTGTGGGTTACTTCGAATTTTGGGATGAGCTGTTCCTGTCTAATCTAAAATTCGTTAGAGCGTTCTTCCCGCTTTACAGGGACCAGCTCGGCCTTCCTTTCTCGATTAATTCCCGTGTAGAAGTAATGGGCGAAGAATTCTGTAAGATGGCGGCCGAGGCAGGCTGCCATACGATCTGGTTTGGCATAGAAAGTGGTGACGAAGAATTTAGGGCGAAAATGCTTGGTCGCAAGATGAAGAACGCGCAGGTTATAGAGGCAGCTGCCAACTGCAAGAAAGCGGGTATCAATCGACTTACATTCAACATCGTCGGGGCGCCGCTAGAGACGGCCGAGAATATGCGGCGCACACTAGAGCTAAATAAGCTCATTGCGCCAGAGCATTTCTTCTTCTTTCCTTATATTCCACTGCGTGGCACTCCGCTTTATAACATCGCCAAGGAAGAGGGCTTGCTGCTTACGGACAAGCGGGAGCTACATTATCTTTCGGCAGTAAACGATCAGCAATTTATACTCAATATGAAAGAGCAACCTGAGTTGCTAACACAGGAAGAGTACAACGAAATATGTAAGGAAATGCTGGCCTTCCAGCAGGTTAACAACCGGCTGAGCTACGGCGACGAGCCCAACAGTGCGACGGTCGAGGACAAGAGTTTCAGTTTTGTAGAAGCTGTGGCTGCCGATGAGGGCGGGGCGGATACACTTGTGCCACCGCCAAAGTCAAACTCGGTCATGGACGGTGTTAATAATCTGTCTAACAGTTAAGCGGCCGCTTCTCTAGCCGTCGGATAAACATCGCAATTGAGTCGGTCAGCGTTCTAAGCTGGAAGTACTGCGTAATGAATCATTTAGCCCCCCGCCAGAGGGGTGCATTTTCTGCCTAGCACACAAGTTCGAAGTCTTTAGCTGGGGAGTGCTGATTGACATGACTGCTGGTGTGCTATGTATCGATATTGCAAAAACATTTTCCCGCTTCACGGTGCCGCAGCGGTTGTCGCACTCGAAAAAGAAGGTCTGCGAGGCGGACGCAAGTTTTCCCTATTCCCAGAAAGAGAATGAAGAGCACAAAAGAAAGCTAACAAGTCAAAGCAAGTGAATTGGCTCAATAAATGCTATGGGGGTATCGGTATCATTGACGCAGCTAGCGGCGAACATGCCAATACTGGCGCGGCACTGAGGCATGATGAAGATGCTGAGCAAGGCGTCTCCTTCAGGATGGTACAAAGCCTCCGCTCGACGCGGCACTCTTGCTGCGGGTATCCAAGCGTTGTTCTGCGGCAGAAGCCAACGCCATGCATATTTCAAAAATGCAGAGCGTCTAAAGAGCAAAAAACATAAATTGTATCGCTATGACAAATATGACGTCACCCCGGCGCGTTTTGGTAACTTTCTCAATGACAGTTTCGCATTTGGCGGTGGCACCCCAAAGCGGTACCGAAGTGAATGCTAAATGATGGCTGATGGATATTTCTTACAAATGTGGGCACTGCGTGTAGAAATGTAAGTAATAGGCGATATCGGCGATATATCGAGGGGCTAAAAATACTTCACTTTATTTGTGTGCCACAGCTTCTCTAGCTTAGAAAATGTCACGATGATGCTTGTCGCATCACAAGCACACGATTCTAAATTCTGCTATTCGATATCAGTTGCAATTGAATATTCGAAATTGCAAACTACTCGTTCTAGCTTGCATTCTAATATCGGAGAAAGGTCAGTGGGCGGACGTAAATCTTCACAGTTGATTGAATTGAATGAGAATCAGTTATTGTGGTTGCGAAAAATGACAGAAGAGTATGGATTGTCGGATACCGATAAGGCCCTGCGAATAATACTGGACTATATAGTAGACGAGGTTGAGCCATCTGTTGTTTTTGGAGAGGTTCGTTGCAATCACTGCAATGATTCGAGCAATCAAGATTAGAACTCTCTGTTTTTAGCTTGGCGATTGGCTACAAAACATCGAGTTCGAAGGCTGACCCATCGACTATTTTAGAATCTGTCCAGGGCCCAACATGTTCTCTGGGACCACTATTGCATCAAATTCCTCAGCGCTAGGCAAATCCAGCTCGATAGCTGCTTGTCGTAAAGTTGTGACCTGTTTACAAGCCTGCTTGGCAATTTTTCTGCCGCGTCATATCTAATTTTCAGGCTCAGCGCGGTTACTCACATTAAGGACTGATCGAAATTTTTTCGCAGTTTCTCTGTGTTGGCATGAGCCCCTCTTAAACAATGCCCTTCGAAATTATTAATTGCGTCGGCCAACAGGTCAATGGATTCGACAGTCAGATAAATCATAGGGATTTTTAGATACATTTAGCTGGAACTGCTGTTGGCTATTCGCCGTTGAGACTGCAGTGTTGCTATCGATAACCTCTAAATAAATCATGGTGAGCGTTTCCACCTGAATTGGGTTTACCTTGCTTGGCATGATGGAGCTGCGCGCCTTATTTTCTGGAAGACAAATCTCAGATCAACCACAGCTCGAGCCGGAACTCATGAGTCCAATGTCGCTGGCTAGTTTGTAGAGTGTGGTTGTTAATAAGTTCAATTGGCCGTGCAGGCAAGTCAATGCATTATGACTGGCCATCTGACTAGATAGGTTCGTAGCGCGGCGAAAGCTGTATCCACAAAGATCACCGAAAAAATCCAACTCCAAAAATTGGACACCCACATGGCAAAAATTGGACACCCACATAAATTCAAACTCGAAAACACTAAATTAGATGCACAAATTTTGTGGGTGTCCAATTTGTTCCCTTTAATTGATAAGAAGTAGGCTTTAATCTCTTGGCTTAGAAAATATGAAGATAGCAGCGGGTCTTCTATATAGTTGCTCGATCTATGTGCCATCCTCTTAGGCCTTGCTGGAACACCGGTTGTCAATTTCGCAATTCCTTGTTTTGGTAAGGGCTGACATAAAATGCCAGTATCGCCCAGAAAGAGTTGAATCTATTCGATTGATTTATCTGCGTGTGTAAGCTTCTTAAGATTGCTGCCGGCATATCCCTAAAGCGCCGTAACCGGCGCCATGGACCCTCCGTCGCTGCGCCTCAGCCTCCACTATTAATCCTCGTCTAATTCACCAGGGTCAGTTGCTCTGAAAAGCGCATTGGAAAGAATATCTAAGAGAGCTTGATCTGAGATTTTCCAGCGCCCCCTAACTGGATACCAATAAGGAGTAGCCCATTTGAACGAAATTGATTTTCCGCTCGAGGTTACCTTCCATGTGCCCAAAAACGCTACTGGAATGTCCTCGAGTAACGATCCTCCCAAAAAGTCCCAGAACTCAATTTCCAAGTATTCGTCAATGAAGCTGCTAGGATCATGCTGCTTTAGTATTTCAGATGCTCCGTCGGGCCATTCAGCTGGACACTCAACATGTCCGATCCAGTAGGCATCCTCAAAACTTTCAATGACTATTTTGCGTAGCAAATCGTAAACGTCCTCTCTGAGTGCGTCATGGTCACCAGATCCGAAGCTCTCCTTTGAAGGCAGGTCAAAACACAATGAATAATCTCCGCTCTCAGTAGAGAATTCTTGTAGCGAGTTGTGGATACTGGGTCCAAATACGCCATTGCAATACTCTTCCCTTTCCCTATCTTCTAAAGCAAGTATGAGTTCACCTTCGTATTCATCGATCATAGAATCTATTTCTAACAATAC
>Ga0208413_1000871_pt1 | contig 21125 bp, 13 predicted proteins | sample AntAceMetag02UKD_FD_184761 | JGI IMG/M metagenome (GOLD analysis project Ga0208413, IMG submission 184761) | Saline lake microbial communities from Ace Lake, Antarctica - Antarctic Ace Lake Metagenome 02UKD (SPAdes) (version 2) | ecosystem: Environmental > Aquatic > Non-marine Saline and...
TAATCTGTTCCATCGGGCTTTCTTTTGACCAGGGCATAGTGCCCTGATCTGTAACCCATCTCTCCGGTTTAAGTGTTACCTATCTCTCCGGTCCGAACCAATACCGTGGCACGCGTGAACGGTTACAGGATCGGCGGTCTTTTTTTCGGTCGAACGGGGATCACCCGGCGAAACAGACGGGACCACTACGAATCCGGCAGGGAGGGGGGCGTTGTTACGATTGTGCTTCGGGCATGAAATATTTTCGACGAGGCTGATCAGTCTCGCACGGTAGCGTTATGAATCGTTCATCAATTTTCGGGTTCAGCTTGATTTTTTCGGCGATGGTTCTCGGTGGCTTCACGGTAGCGCTGGCCGAGCCGGCGTTTCGAGTGCGCGCTGATTTGGCGGCGCCGCTTAACGCCGACCAGGGCTGGGCCGCGCCGATAAACGAGTCGGCGACTGTGCCAGCGGATGCTCCGTTCCGGGTGCGATTTGAATTGGAGCGGTCCGTGCTACCCGCCGGCGCGAAGGGCATCATCCTCCAGTATCGGCACAACGACGAAGAGGATTGGGTTGAGGTGGGGGCGTTTGATTTTCCTTACCCCAAAGGTGAGGAGCCCCGGTCGCCCCGCGTCAGTGTCGTGAGCACGTCGGCCTATGCGCATGGCGAACCGGCGGAAGATTTGTTAGACGGATCGGCGGCAAAATTCGCCGGTGGAGCGGGCATCAATTTAGCGGCGCAAGCACCGGCGTGGTTTGCTGGGTCAGGCGGCCACTTCGAATTCGAATGGCCGGTGGTGATCCGTTTTTATGCCGACGGTCCGGTAACCAACGCGGATGGCGATCGCTTCGAACTGCGCATGGCGGATGGCGATGGGCAACCGCTCGCGGGCCAACGCGTGGCGACCGTGTTTTTGGAGATTCCAGATGGACATCTCGGTGGCACGTTTATCGAGACGCCGGGCCGGATCGGGCCGCTGCGGGCGAACAATGGCGACCTCTACTTCATGATGGAACCGGCGGAATCGGAGAACGTCTTCATGATGGTCAAATCGACCGACGACGGTCGCAGTTGGCACGAAGTTGATGACGGAAATCGCCCTGCGACGGGCGATCTCGAATCGGTGGATGCACGACTCGTGGGCGACACGATTCACATCGTTCACCAGATCACGGAGGCGTTGGTTTACCACGCGTTCCACACGTCTGATCATCCTAGCTCACCCGACACCTGGGCGGTGGTCGATGAGGTCGGCGCGACTGAAGAATCCGTCGCGCAAGCGGCCTCGATGGTGATGCGCGCGGACGGGAGCTTGGTGGTATTTTATGTCGGCCCGACGTTGTATTACAGCGTGCGGGATCCTCAGGGGAATTGGTCGGCCGCGCAATTGGTAGATTCGGCGGAGTCGTTGTTGCTGGCTGGTCCGCAAGCGGTGATCGATAGCGACGGCGTGGTGCATCTGGCCTACTACCGCGCGGATGGCACGGTGTGGTATCGACAGTTCGCCCGCGACGATACCTTCACTCCGGCTCAGCGCCTGGCTGACGGCATCGGCGAAGCGGAAGACGCTTACGGATCGGTGCTCCCGTTGGTGCTGCTGCCGGATGGTGGAGCCGTCGCGGTGATTTATCAGAAGGAGTCGGGCGTCTTGTGGGAACGCCGGATCAGCGCGAAGGGCGAACTGACGGCCCCGCGGGCAGTGACGGATCGGCCGGTGGTGCGACAGGCGGCGGATTCCCAACAACCGGCAGCCGATGTCGTGGCCGTCGGGGAGCAACTACATGTGATTTTCAGTGCCGACGATGACCGGCTCCTCTACCACACGCATGACAGCGGTGAGGGTTGGCAACCCGCCAGCCGGCTGGTGGACGACGTTCAAATCGATTGGGTGCGCGGTGCGGCGCATCAGCAGTCCGATGGCCGTTGGCGCTACCAGTTTGTTTACGACGCGGGTTCTGGCGGTGGCGCGGGCATGAACCGGTTTGGCGAACTCGTGATCGAGAACCCCTGAACTGGCGCTATCCGCGACGCAGGTGAGCGCAGACAATACCGGCGGCGACGGCCGCATTGAGGGATTCGGCGGAACCTTGGCGAGGGATTGTGACGCGACGGGTGACTTGGGCCGCAACCGCTTCCGATAGACCGCGACCTTCGCTGCCGATGACTACGATGGCGTTGGCTAATGGCTCGATCGAATGCACCGGATCGCCGGTCAGATCGCAGCCCAGCACGGGCACCCCCGGAGCCGTGAGGGCGGCCGCAAGATCCGTAGTTATGGTTCGAATACGCGCAAATGAACCCATGCTGGCATTGATGACTTTTTGAGAAAACAGGTCGGCGCAGGTGGGCGATAGCAGCACGCGATCGAAGCCAAACCAATCGGCGATGCGCAGCAGCGTGCCGACATTGCCTGGGTCTTGGATGCCGTCCAGGGCGAGGGTGAACCCGGTGCCGAGCTCAGCGTCGCGCAGCTCTGGCCGGGAGATCGTGCCGACAGCCAATACCTCGGAGGGCGAGGGGTAGTGGCTGATCCGGCTCATCTCGATGGCGGTGATGACGGTGGGGGTGATGCCGGCGGGGGCGGTCCACTCCATGGTGGCATAGATGGCGTCAAAGGTGGGCCCGGCCGCGATGAGTTCGGTGATGACTTTGGGACCCTCGATCACGAACTGACCGGCGTCCTCCCGATTCTTTTTCAGACGCAGGCCACGGAGGCGGGAAATATCGGCCTTGGTGAGTGGCATGGGGCCATTCAGTTCACGGCTTCGGGTGAGAGGCAATCCCCGTAATGGCGCGACGGATTGGCGCTGAAAAACGACCCGCATCGTCACCCAACTGTAATGTAGGTTACGGGGATGCCGCAGCGGGGTGAAGATTTAGCGACGGGTCGGACCGGGCGTTGACGAAGAGGGTGTGGGCAAGGACTTCCGAGGGCCAAAACCATTCTGCACTATGAACCGATTCGTTATCTTACTTCTCAGCTTGGCCTTCGTCAGTTCGACGGCTTGGTCTCAATCCTCGGGATCGCTCACCGGCCAAGTGGTCGACGGCTCCACCGAACTCGCGCTTAGCGGCGTGCGCGTATCCGTCACGGGCACGCCCTACGAGACCTACACGTCAGCGTCAGGGCGCTACACGTTGCCGGCGGTTCCCGCCGGAACTCAAACCGTGATCTTCAGTTATTTGGGTTACGAGGATATCAGGCTGCCGGTTACCGTCACGGGCCAGACTCGCCTCGATGCGCAGTTCCGCGAGGGCGTCGTGGAAATGGATGCCTTTGTCATCCAAGGCGCGATGGTCGGCACCGCTCGGGCGATCAATCAACAACGCGCCGCCAACACGCTGACGAACATCGTCGCTTCGGATGAGATCGGTTCATTCGCCGATCAGAATGCGGCCGAAGCGCTGCAACGTATCCCCGGCGTCTCGCTCTATCGGGACCAAGGCGAAGGCCGTTACATCGTGTTGCGCGGACTTAATTTCAATTACACCGCCGTTACCGTAAACGGGGGTAGTTTCGCCGGCGCCGATCTCGGTGATCGCGCTACCGCGCTCGATGTCGTCCCGACCGATGCACTCTCCTCGGTCGAGGTGGTTAAGGTTCCCACGCCCGACATGGACGCCGAAGGTTTAGGCGGTCGCGTCAACATCAAGACGAAGAGCCCCTTCGACAGCGAAGGCACCGATGCGAACTTCCGCGTCCAAGGCCAATACAGCGCGCTCACCGGCGAGTGGACGCCCAAGGTCAACGGCATGTTCTCCACCCGCTTCGGCGATGAGAACCAGTTTGGCTTCCTCATCGCGCCGACTTGGCAGGTGCGCGATTTCGGTTCGCACAACATCGAGACGGGCGGCGACTGGGGCCTCGAGGCCTCGCCCGGCGACGGCAACGAATATTACTTCATCGAGGAGATTCAGCCCCGCGACTACGTGATCGAGCGCCAGCGTTACGGCGTGAATCTGGCACTCGAAGCCAAGCCCAGCGACGACCAATACTTCTATCTCCACGCGGGCTACAATAACTTCACCGATACGGAGGATCGCCACCGCACGCCCATCGCGTTTGCCGATGGCGATATCGACGCTCTCGACGGCACCAGCGCCACCATCACCTCCGCCGAAGACGACGGAGAGTTTGAAAAAATCTTCGCCCAAGAGCTGCGTATCCGCGAGAAGGCGCAGGAAGTTATCTCCCTTGTTATCGGCGGCGAACAACGCTTTGGCCTCTGGGATCTCACCGGCCAGATCGGCTACACCGAAGGCGAGGAGACTCGCCCGGACGAGCTCGCGGTGGCCTACGAGCCGACCGATGAATTCTCCAAAACGTTCAGCTACGTCATCAACTCTCCCTACGACGTGCAGGTCACCCAGACCGCCGGCCCGAGCTTCTTGGATGCGGCCAGCTACGAATTTGATGGGCTGGAAGTAGCTAACGAAATCGGCACCGAAAAAACGTTCGATATCACCTTCGACGCGCGCCGCGACCTCGATACGACCTATCCCGCCTACATCAAATTTGGCGGTCTCTATCGCGCCAAAGAAAAGACTTCTGAAGCCGAGATTTTCGAACTCGGTGACGGCCCCGATTACATTCAGAATCTGGTGGACGCGACGATTGGTCCCAACCCCGACTTCCCGTTCCTCGCCGCGCCGCGTATCGATCCCGACATCATCCGTCGCGCCTACTACGACGACCGTGCTTCGTTCGACATCGAGCGGAACTTCGAGGACAGCGAATACGATGATTGGACCGTTAATGAAGACGTGACCGCCCTCTACTTCATGGCCTCGGGCACGTTTCAAAAGCTCAACGTCATTGGCGGTTTGCGGTACGAAAGCACCGACTTCAGCACCACGGGTCGGGAGATTGTTTTCGACGAAGACGGCGATCCCGCCGGCGGTCGCGATATCACCGAAAGCCGCACTTACGACGATGTGCTGCCCGGTCTCTACCTGCGCTACGACATGTCTGATGAGCTGGTTTTCCGCGCTTCCTACTCAAACTCGCTCGCGCGTCCGAACTTCGGCGACATCGCTTTCCGCCGTCTGATCAACGATGAGGATGGCGAGATCACGGTCGGTAATCCCTTCCTCGAAACGCTCGCCGGCACCAACTGGGATGCCTCGGTGGAGTATTATATGCCGTCCCTCGGCTTGCTCTCGGCTTCGGTGTTCGTGAAGCAAATCGAGAACTTCACCTACGAGTTTGAGACCGACGCCGATCCGCGATTCCCCGACTACGAGGTTACGACTTTTGCGAATGGCAGCGAAGGCGATATCATGGGTCTCGAGCTCGCCTACCAGCAGCAGTTCAACATGCTGCCGGGTCCGCTCGCCGGTATAGGTTTCATGGCGAACGCGACGTTCCTCGATGCCGATGCGACCTACCCAACGCGTCCCGGCGAACAAGTCCCCTTTGTCGGTCAATCCGATCTCACCGCCAACCTCGCGCTCACGTATGATCGCGGTCCATTCTTCGCCCGCTTGGCGTTCAACTACCGCGATGCGCGTCTCCGGGAAGATGAGCCGCTGGGTGGCGAAATTGCCGAGGATTTTTATGTGGATAACTTCCAACAAATCGACCTCGTGGTGCGCTACGAAATGAACCGTAACTGGGAGTTTTTCGCCGAGTGGGTGAATATCACGAACGAGCCCTTCCGGGTGTTCCTGCGGAGCGACAACAACCAAGGGAATCGCCTCGGCCAGATTGAGCTCTACGACACCAGCGCCAACATTGGGGTGCGCTGGAAAATGTAAGTCACCTCTCATTCATTCTAGAACGCCATGTTCCGTCTCTTAAGCGCCTGTTGCTTCCTCCTTCCCGCCTTTGTCACGGTCGCGGAAACCGTGGTCACACCGCGCGTGACTACCACCGCCTCGCGTTACGATACCGATGACCCGGCGATCTGGGTCAATCGCGCCAACCCGGCCGAGAGCTTGGTGCTCGGCACCGACAAAGACATCGACGGCGCACTGATGGTGTTTGGCCTCGATGGGGTGGAGCAGCAGGATAAGTCCGTGCGCGGACTGTTGCGGCCCAACAACTGCGACATCGCCTACGACATCGCCTTGGGCGAAGGCACCGCCGATCTCGTGGTCGTGGCCGAGCGTTTTGCCCATCGGCTGCGCGTGTATCGCTTGCCCGATATGGCCCCGGTTGATGGCGGCGGTATCCCGGTATTCGAAGGCGAGCGGGCGCGCGACGTGATGGGTATCGCCCTGTATCGCCGGCCTCATGACGGCGCGTTGTTTGCGATCGTGAGCCGCTCCGATTTCGGTGCCCCTCAGCAAGGTTATTTGCACCAATACCGCCTCGTCGATGACGGCACCGGCCAACTGACGGGTATCTTTGTGCGCGCCTTTGCCGACTGGAGTGGGCTCAAGGAAATCGAGGCCCTCGCCGTCGATAACGAACTCGGTTATCTCTACGCCAGCGACGAAACCTACGGCGTGCGCAAGTATCTTGCCGACCCGGCGGCGGAGGATGCCGAAGACGAACTCGCGGTGATTGGCCGAACCGGTTTCGCGTGGGACCACGAAGGTATTTCGATCTACCCGACGGGCCCAGGCACGGGCTACATCTTGGTCTCCGACCAACAGGCGGACACGTTCCGGATTTTCCCCCGCGAAGGCACCGCGACGGATCCGCATGACCACCCGCTGGTCGGCGTGGTGAAACTCGCGACGGAAGACAGCGACGGCAGCGATGTCACGGCGGTGGAGCTCCCGGGATTCCCCGGCGGTCTCTTCGTCGCGATGTCGACCGACCGGACGTTCCAGTTCTACGCGTGGGACGACATCGCAGCGGCGGCCGGATTGAAGTAGGGCGGCGCGAGGGTGCTGCGTGAGTGGTTGAAACACCACGGTGTCGCTTCGCTCCATCGCGGCTACCCGGAGGCGGGGGCTGGCGTGAGCGAATCGGGACGCAGCGGAGTCGAGTAGCCGCGCTTGAGCCAAAGGCGAAAGGGTGGTGACAGGGGAGTGTGGGCGCCTCAGTCGTTTGCTGATTGAGCGCCCGGTGAAACGGCGTGCTCGGCGAGCACGCCCGACCGCCAAACAATCGCTCGAACCCAGTTTTCAAGGTAGGGACGGACCGCTGGGTCGTCCGCGGCGGAGTGAGGGCGGATGCCCCGGCGCTAACCAAAGTTTGGGCATGAATTGGAGTGGTTTGCGGGGCTCAGGTGTCGCGGAGGAAACGAGTTGGTGACGGGTCGGGATCCAGGTTGACTTTGGTCGGACTATTCCGCGTCAACGCACTGCAACGCTTTTCACTGATGACCTCCTTTTCGTGCCTAGGGCAGATTTCTTCACTTCTTCGGCTTGTCGGTCCGCTCGGTCTTATCGCCCCTCGCTCATTTGAGCCGTTGGCTCCCGTGCAAAATCTGGCCCAGCGTCAGCTAATCTCGCCTCTGAGTGATTCGCTCCAGCGTCTTCTCATTGGTCTTTTGTGTTTGGGCGGGGCCTTGTCGGCCTCCGAGCCCCTCGTCGATTTGGCACCGGATATTGTTTCGCCTGAAGCTACGCTGACCGCGCCCACCAACGCGCTTACCCGCGACGGGCTTGTCGCTAAGGAGTTGGCCCGTTGGTCGGTGCAAGGCGCCAATCAAGGCGTCGCGGTCGACAACGAATTTTTTTACGGCGTCGGTAATTTCGAGATAGGAAAACATCGCAAGGACACGGGTAGCCGCGTGGCTGAATGGACCGGGTTGCAGGGTGGACCTACGATCCATCTTAACGGCGGACATGTAAGCGAGGGTCAGCTGATCCTTGCTCATTCGAACTATCCCCAACTGCCGATGGCGAGTTCACTCGAAGTTTTCAACGCGCAGACACTTGACCCGGTGAGCACGCACAGCTTTGGGATCCGTTTAGGTTCGTTGACGTGGGCGGAAAGATACGACGGCTACTGGTGGGCTTGTTTTGCCAACTACAATCATCGGGGGACTACGCCGGGATTCGACAATCGGTGGACCCACTTGGGCAAGTTCGATGACAACTGGCAGCTGATCGAGTCGTGGCTCTTCCCTTCGCAGATAGTGGAAGCATGGGGTCAGAGCTCCAGCTCCGGCGGTAGTTGGGGAGACGATGGACTGCTGTATCTGACCGGGCATGACAAGCCGGAGCTCTACGTCGTGCGGCTACCGCAGATGGGCGTTACGTTGGATTTTGTTACAACGATTTCGGTGCCGTTCGAAGGACAATCATGGGCCTGGGATCGAGGTGCGGCGCCGCAGCGGGTCATCTACGGGATTAGTCGAAAGGCGAAGCAGGTGGTCGTTGCGGAAATCCCAGCGGTGCCGTCTGCCGTCCTCGCCCCAAGCAACTGAATTTTACTTTTATGAATACCTTCCGTTCTACTCTTTTTGGTCTCGTCTTGGCAGGGGTGCCGGCCGTCGCCGCGATCGCGACGCCCCCCGCTTATCTGTCGGGCATGGTTTTTGCCGATCATAACGCCGATGGTCGCCGCGATGCTACCGAGCCGGGATTAGCTGGTGTGTTGGTGTCCAATGGCACGGCGGTCGTCGCGACCGATGAGGCGGGCCGGTATACCCTGCCCGTGCCGGCGCGCACGACCGTTTTTGTAATTAAACCACCCGGTTACGCCTTACCGCGTGGGGCTCATAATCTGCCCGTATTCTACCGGCTGAATTGGCCCGTTGGAGCGGGCGAGGAGTTGCGCTACGGCGGGGTGTTAGCGACGGGACCGTTACCAACTGAGCATGACTTTGCGCTCTTGGCCTCCTCCGACCGGGAACAGTTTTCGGTGCTGGTGGTAGCCGATCCGCAAGTCCACAACCCGACGCACGTGGAGTATTATGATCGCCGTTTTGTCAACGAGCTCAGCACTCGGGACGACTTTGCCTTTGGGATCGTGCTTGGGGATATCGTGCGCAACGACCTGTCTTTGTTTGAGCCTTATTTGCCGGTTAATGCGCGCCTCCCGGGCCCGATGTTTCACGTCGTCGGCAATCATGACATCGATTATGATGCGACCTCGTTGACGACGGCCGTAGCGACTTTCACGCGGAATTTTGGCCCGGCCAATTACGCCCTGATGGAAGGTTCGGCCCTCTTTGTGGTGCTCAATAACGTGTTTACCCCTTTGCCGGGCGCGCTTCGGGCCGACGGTGATTACATCGGCGGTCTCACGCCGGACGCGGCAACGTTTGTGACGAACCTCCTGCAGCATATTCCGGAGGATCGTCTCGTGGTCCTTTGCCAACATATTCCGTTCATGCCGGGCTTGGCTTTTCCCAAGGCTCATCGTCCGGCTGACCAAGAGCGGTTGCTGGATCTCTTGCGGGGCCGTCGCGTGCTGGCGCTGGCGGGCCACACCCACACGCAATGGCACGCTTTCCTCGGCGAGGAAAGCGGTTGGAGCGGTCCTGAACCGCTGCGCCAATGGGTCGTCGGCACCGCCTCTGGCAGTTGGTGGGGCGGAGATCCAGATGCTGCGGGCATGCCCACGGCGACGATGAAAGACGGCACTCCGCCCGGCTATGGCATCCTCCACGTCGAAGGCACGGGCTACTCCCTAGAGTATCGGGTGCCCGGGCAGGATGGAAACCATCAGCTCCGGGTTATTGCCCCGCGCCACGTGGTTGCGGCGGAACGCGATCAACCCATTCAGGTAAACGTTTTCAACGGCAGCGAGCGCACGACGGTGGCTTATCGCATTCTCCCCGTCGCCGCCGACCGCTGGATCCCGCTCGCGCATCAACCGGGCGTGGATGCCGAGTATGCCGGGCGCGTTTGGCAACGTGACACCAGCGAGACCCCAGTCGCAGGCACTCGCCTGCCGCCACCGATCGAATCACAGCATCTGTGGCAGGGCCGTCTGCCCCGCAGTCTGCCGGTGGGTTACTATGAGATCGAAGTGCGGGCGCGCGATGAATGGGGGCGCGAATTTTTGGCGCGACGGCCGCTCGAAGTGCATCCCGCGACGCTGCCGTTTGGGCGCAATTAGGGCACCAGACTGGCACCAGAAGGACACGCTGTTGTCGCGAACTTTACGGCCGGGCAACGATTCAGTCACGGCTTCCCGCAGGCGTTGACGTGGAGGTAGATCAATCGGATTCGAGGAGAGAATTAACATTTCAAACCGATTCCTATGACCAAACTTACTTCCTCTTTTTGTAGTCGTTATTTAATTACGATAGGCCGACTCGCGCTCGCGAGCGGGCTTTTCGCCGCCGGATTGCGAGCCGATACGATCACCGGTCGTATCGACGATGCCAATACAGGCGATTATCTGGCCGGAGCTGGAGTGCTCGTGCGTGAACTTGGCCGGACGGTCACCGCTGATCGCGAGGGCGAATTTACGATCCGCAATTTGGCAGCGGGCACTTATACGATCGAGGCTTCCTACCTCGGTTACGATTCCCGCACCACCACGGTGACGGTGGCCGATGGTGAAGTGGCTGAAGCTTCCCTCACGCTCGGCGGCGAAGTCCTCGCGATGGATGCTTTCGTAGTCGAGGGCAATCGCGAGGGGCAGGCGCGGGCGCTTCAGCTCAAGCGCACGGCCCCGAACGTCATGGACGTCGTATCGGCGGATTCGATCGGCAAGCTACCCGACGGGAATGCGGCTGAGGCGGTGCGCCGCCTCCCAGGAGTGTTCGCCGAAATCGATCAAGGAGAGGGCCGCTACATCGTAGTGCGCGGCATCGATTCTAGTCTCAACAACGTCACCATCGACGGCCAGACTGTCGGCTCGCCGGAAGGTGGTAGCCGCGCCGTCGCGCTCGATGCGGTCCCCGCCGACCTGATCTCGCGCATTGAAGTGGTCAAGGCCGTCACCCCTGACATGGATCACGCGGCGATCGGAGCTTCGGTTAATATTGCGACGCCGAGTGCCTTTGATCGGGAGGGTTCGTTCCTGTTCGCCTCCGGCAATTACGGCTACAACCAAAAGGGCGGCGAATCGCCCTCGGGAGCCAGTCTGCTTTACGGCACCAAACTCGACGCCGAGGAGAAATGGGGTGTCGTGCTCGGCGCGTCCTATTCGAACCGCGCCTACCGATCTGATCGTCTTTCGGGCGGGACTTGGCAGTTGCGGGGCGATTCCTACGTGCCGGTCAACCAATCGCTTTTTCTCTACGGGGTGGACCGCACACGGGTCGGTTTTACGGGCGCGTTGCAGTTCCGGCCGCAGGACGGCGTCGAGTTTTACCTACGGGCCACCTACAATACGTTTAACGACTACGAGGAGCGCCAGCTCTCGGAAATCGAAGCCCAGGGCATGTTGTCTAACCAGACTCCGACGAGTGGTGATTTCTTCGGCGGACGCGGCACCAAGGAATTTCGGCTGAACGATTTAACGCAGACGATCGCCAGCTACACCTTCGGAGGAAGCGTCGAGAGCGCAGAGGGTGAACTCGATTTCTCGGTCAACGTTGGCTTCGCCCAAGAAGACACGCCTGAGCGGGTGGATTGGGAGTTTCGTTCTGGCCGCAACGCCTTTCCTTTTTCCTACGATACGTCAGGCGAGCTTCCTCGTTATGTCCACGGTGCAAACTACTTCAGCCCTGAGGCGTATGACTTCCGCCGGGTTCGCCGCCGGACCGACGACGAGCGCGAGGATTCGATCTCGGCTGCGATCAATTATCGTCGCGAGGCGGCGTGGATCGGTGACAATGGTTATTGGAAAATCGGCGCCCGTTGGGTCAACCGCGACCGCTCCGTAGATCGCACTAATAACAATTACGTGGGGGCGCAGGATTTCAATTTTGGTAGCTTCGATTTTACGCTACCGGAGCCGACCGACTTCTTCGAAGGGCAAATCCGCACGGGTCCGCTCATGAGCTACCGCGCAGTCGAGTCGTTCTTTCAGAACAGTCCCGAGTTCTTCCGTCGTGATGATAACTCATCGCTCTCCAACTCCACCACGGGAGACTACGCCGTCGACGAGACCGTAATTGCCGGCTACGCCATGGCGGGAGTTGATACGCGCCTCGGCTCCTTCTTGGGCGGAGTGCGCGTAGAGCATACGAGCGGCGATTACAACGGACTGGAACTCGACCCCACGCCTCAACCACTCCTCCGATCGAACGAATACACCGATGTCTTGCCTGGCCTGCATTGGCGTTTTGCGCCTGACGAAGCGTGGGTGCTGCGCGCCTCGTGGACCAACACCATCGGCCGGCCCAACTATCCCGATGTCGTCCCAACTCGCGAGCTCGACTTTGAGGAGATATCTCCGGACCGCTTCCTCGGGAGTCTGGAGGGCGGCAATCCGGAGCTCACGCCGTATGAGTCGATGAACTTTGATATCGCCGCGGAGTATTATCTCTCTGCGTCGGGCATCCTCTCGGTGGGCGTCTTTCACAAACGGATCGACAATCCGATCTACACGCGATCCGACCTGCTGGAAAACGTCACCTTCGAAGGCCGCGAATTCGACCGGCTCTCCACTTCGCGTCCAGAGAATGCTGACTCTGGCAAGCTCACCGGCGTCGAATTTAATATCCAGCAGCAGTTCACGATGTTGCCATCACCCTTCGACGGACTCGGCATCGCGCTCAACCACACGATCGTCGACTCCGAGGTGCAGATCACGAACGATCCGAACCAAGGCCGGACCGATCAACTGCCCTTCTTTAAGCAGGCCGACAACATCAGCAACCTAGCGCTGTTCTACGAAAAATATCGTCTGAGCCTGCGCCTCGCCGTTTCACGGACGGGGGACTACCTCACCGGGATCAGCGGCACCGCCGGGGGGGAGTTCGACTCGTATCGCACCGAGCGCACGCTGTGGGACGCTAAAGCCACCTATCGGCTGAATGATCGTTGGCGTCTCTTTGGCGAGTGGCAGAACATCAATGACGAGCCTCTCGCCAATTATGGCGGTTCGCCCGAGCGAGTGACGGCCAGCGAAATCTACGACTGGACGATCAACTTCGGGGTCAATTGGTCGCTCTGAGGTTCGTCGGATGGCATCCGCCAGATCGGTGAGATCTCGGGTTGATGATCAAATCGTCAACCCGGGATTTTCAGTCTGTAACGACGCCATCAGTTGATGGCCGGCGTAACTTTATCCCCGCGGTGTCGCATTGCTCTATCGCGGATTACGTTGGTGGGACGGCCTTGGGAGGGAGTTGCTTCGCCCGATGAAACGGCGCGTTCGGCGAGCACTCCCTACCGCCAAACAATCGATCGAACTCAGTTTCCGAGGTAGGGACGGACCGCTGGGCCGTCCGCGGCGGAGTGGAGGGGTGGACGGTGCGGCTTCCGGTGGGGCAGCAGCGGACGGCCCAGCGGTCCGTCCCTACCTGATTGGAATGCCCATCGCGTTCGTTTGAATGGGGTGCCTTGCGCGTCCGTCCCGAGGGAACTAAGGGATGCGTCGGTCGCCGTAGTCCCGGCCGGCGTTGTAGATCTTTTTGTTAAGTTCGCGGCGGTCACGAGTGATGATCTCATTGATTGGAGCGATAAACAGGTTGTCTTCACGCATCCGAAAATCGGAACTTACGGAGGCCCGACGGAATCGCCCTTTGTCGTGCCGCGAAACGGAAAGTATTACCTCTTCGTGTGCACCAATGATCCTTACAACACGTCCGCGGTTTACGAGAGTGCCAGTCCGTATGCTTGGAACATCGCAAACGAAGTGGGTACGTTTCCTTCGCATGCCGCTGAGGTCATTCAGGATCCGGCCGACAAAAATTGGTATCTCAGCCGAGCGGGCTGGGGCCAAGGCGGTCTCTACCTCGCGCCGCTGTCCTGGGACCATGAATCTACCGCAAAGATTCCAGATTGACCCCGTTGGCTCCACCCCAGATTGACCCCGTTGGCTCCAACCCCGTTGGCTCCACCGATTGACCATGTTGGCTGTTTTGGTGAGGGGGAATGTAGACGGGGCTGGTGTTGGTGGGGAGGAATCGATTAGGTCATGGTGATCGAGAGCACTGGCGCGCAATTAGAACTGTTTGAGACTACCGGTAATAAACCGGTGGTTTTGCCGCCGTCATCTCCTCGGCCCGCGCCCGAGCCGATTCCGGTAGCCTCCGAGCGGCTTACTCCCTTGAAGCTGGAGTCTCAGTCGGCCAGCGCCCTGCCGGACATTGTCTTCGTGCGTAATTTGCGGGCGAAACACTACCGACTGACTTTGCGGCGTGATGGCACGCCCGTGGCCACGATTCCTGCCGGTGGGTCAGCGCGGCAGGCGCAGGCGTTTGTGAAGGAACACACCACATGGTTGCGGCGCGAACATGCCCGTCATCAGCAACGCCCGCGGATGGCGGATGAGTGGACGATCGGCACCCGCATCATGTGGCGCGGTGAGATGCTGGAGATTCGTCGAGTCGTGAGCGGAGACCGACCGGAAGTCGCGTTGGGGGCTGAAACCTTTCGAGTCGCGGAACTCTGGCGCGATCTGCGCCCGACCTTGGAGGGCGCGTTCAAATCTCGCGCCCGGATCGAATTGACGGCCCGCACGTGGGAGCTCGCGGCAAAGACCGGGATGGCGGTCAAGCGCGTGACGATTCGTAACCAACGGACCCGGTGGGGGTCCTGCACCCAGGGCGGCGTGATTTCGCTCAACTGGCGGCTAATCTTAGCCCCCGAGTCCGTGAGCGACTACGTGATCTATCACGAACTGATGCACCTGCGGGAGATGAATCATTCGCGGCGATTCTGGCAGGCGGTCGCGGAGGTGTGCCCGGACTATCAAAAAGCGGAGACGTGGCTGGATGCGCACGGCGCATTTCTCGGTCTTTAGGGCGCGCCTACGATTCGAGCGGCTTGATATCGACCAGCTCGACTTCGAAGACGAGGGTCGATTTTTCGGGGATTTTCCCCTTCACGCCCTTCTCCCCGTAGGCGAGCCAGTAGGGGACAATGATGAGCCGTCGCTCGCCTTTGGTCATGTCCATCACGGCTTGGTCTAGGCCGGGAACGACTTGAGCTTTACCAGCCTCGAGGCTGACGGGTCGGCCCTTCGAGTAGCTGTCATCCAAATACGTGCCGTCGAGAAAGGTCCCGCGGTAGTGAATGGCAACGAGCTGTCCTCGGATCGGTTTGGTGGTGCCTTCTCCCGGCTCGGTGATGATGAAGCGGAGGCCCTTGTCCGTGATTTCGGTATCCGGATAACGCTGACTAATGACGGCCTCCTGTTCGGGGGGCAGGATCATCATATCCATCGCTTCACGCATCGCGCTGTTGATCGGCGCCCCGGGATTCTCCCGCGCCAAGAAACCTGATCGCGTGGTGAGCGCGATCAGGAGCAGAATGAATCCGAAGATGGCGGGAACGATGAGGGTGCGCATGGCTGATGGCAACGTGCGGCATCCTCCGCGTAAAATCAAACTACCAACGGCGGTGACGGCCGATTCCGGCCAGCGTTAAAACGACTAGACGCGACAACGACGCTGAGCGACACTGGCGGCGTGACCGTCTTTAACCTCCTCGCCCCCATATTCTTAGTGATTGGTCTGGGCGCGGCGCTCCAAAAGGGCGGCCTGCTCAGGCGCGATCTTGTGAGTGGTATGACTAAACTGCTCTACTGGGTGGGGATTCCGGCCGCGGTTTTTTATGCGATGGTGGTGTCGGATCTGCGCGAAGCAGGTTCGGGTCTGCTGCTGTTGGCGCTGGCGGGCACGACACTTTTGACGGCGTTACTCAGTTGGGTGGAGGCCCCTTGGTTGGGCGTATCGAAGCGCAGTCGGGGCACGTTTGTGCAGGCATCGTTCCGCGGGAATCTGTCTTTCATCGCCCTCCCGCTTTTGTTGACCGTGCCCGGGATTCCGTTGGGCAAAGCGATGCTCGCCTTCGCCCCGATGGTGATCCTGCACAACGCCGTAACCGTCATGGTGTTGGCGGGCAGTCAGGAAGGGCAGGGGCGTCGCTTCGGCGCGGACACCCTGATCGAGATCGTGCGCAACCCCATCATCATCGCGGCCGTCGGGGGGCTGGTTTATGGGGTGTGGGGCGCGAGTCTGCCGGTGGCGGTGGATCGCACGCTGGGGGCTCTCGCACAAATGGCGCTCCCGCTGGCCTTGCTCTGCATCGGCGCGACTTTGGTGAGTGTGCCGATCAAGGGAAACCGGGGACATGCCTTGATCGCGGCCGGGCACAAAGTCGTGCTGGCTCCAGTAATTGGATACATGGTGGGGCACGGGCTCGGGCTCGATGACGCCGCCATGCTGATTCTGTTGATCTGCCTGTCATGTCCAACGGCCGCGATATCCTATACGATGGCGAAGCAGATGGGCGGTGACGAAGGACTGGCCGCCACGGCGGTCGTCTTCAGCGCGTTGGCGAGTATGATTTCGCTGAGCGTGGTGATCGCGTTGTTTGCGATCTAGGATGGGGCCGGGCGCAAAAGCCCGGCCGACAATGTCTGGCTCACGGGATGACGATCGGGGTGCCGACGCGCAGGAAGTTGGGCTCAGGAATCACGTCCCGGTTTGCGGCGAGAATTTCGGGCCAGCGGTTGCCGTCGCCATAAAAATCGCGGGCAATGCGGGAGAGGGTTTCACCGGGCATGATGGTGTGCCGTTGGGGAGCGGTAGTGGCGGGACGCGGCGCGGGCGAAGGAGAGGCAGCGGGCGGCGCGAAAGAGGTAGTCGGTTCGGTCAGCGGCGTGGTGGGCGGAGGGAACGACACCGCCGGGGCGAACGTGGGCGTAGTGGCCGAAGGGCGAGACGGGGCGGAGCGACCGGGGGCCGCGCTCGGCGTAGTGGTTGTGACGGCGGCGCGCGCGCGGAGGGCGTTGAAGTCGCGGGCGAGAGCGGCGGTCTGTTCGCGAGCGAGCCGCGCTTCTTCGCGCAGCGACGCGTTCTGGGCCGTGAGGTCGGTCGAGGTGGAGTTGCCGGAGTTGAGTTGGCGACGCAGATCGGCGAGTTGTTGATCGCGTTCGGCGGCGACGGCTTGGGAGTCGGTAAGTTGCTCCTGCAGGTCGGCGAGAACAGCTTCAGTTTCGCTTGACGAAGATTCGGCGACGACGGCGCGTTCGGCGTTGTTGCCGGCTTCGGTTTGCAGCTCGGCCATGGCGGTTTGGAGCCCGGAAAGTTCATCGCGCAGGCTCACGAGGATGGCGTCGGCGGCATCGGCGCGGGAGCTCGCGTCGTCGAATTGTTCGCGTAGTCGGGTCATCTCTCGCTCCTGCACGGCAAAGGCCCGCAGGCTGGCGTCGAGACGCCGTTGCACGCCTTCGTCGACAGGTGCGGTCGCCACCGCGGCGGGACGGGCGCTGCGCAGGGTGTCGATTTCGACGAGGAGTTCGGCGTTCTGATCGCGCAAAGTTGTGAGTTCCTCCGTCAAAGTGTTATGTTCGGATGCGAGCCCGGCGAGTTCAGCTTGGGCGTTCGCGATCGCGGGATCGGTCGTGGTTCGGGTGTCTTCGAGCTGCGCCGTCAATTGGGCGATGGTCGCGTTGGCTTGGGCGAGGGAGGCGTTATGATCCGCCGTGCTTGATTCGAGCGCAGCGACTTCTTGAGCGAAGAGGTCGCGCTCGCTTTGGAGGGCGGACAACTGCGATGCCCGTTCGGCGGATTGGTTTTCGGCGGTTTCCAACTGAGCGGAAAGCGCGGCGAGTTCGGCGGCAGAGTCGTCTCCGGTCGCCGCCTGAGTTTGGCGGATTCGAGTGATATTGGCTCGCGCGGTGGTGAGGTCGCCGGTGAGCGCGGCGATTTGGTGGTCGGCATCGTTGAGCCGCAACTGCAGTTCGTCGCGTTCCTCGAACGCGGTTTCGAATTTATTTGATTGGTAATCGAGGTCGGCGGCCAGTTGCGCCGAGAGATCACCGCGAGAACGCGCAGAATCCAGTTCGGTCTCGAGGGCGGAAATTGTTTCCCGCGCGGTGGCCAGTTCGGTTTCGACGGTGGTGAGCTGCGCGGCGGCGGCGTCGCCGGAGCTTGCTTGATCGCGGCGCACCTGCGCGAGGCTGGCACGAGACGCGGCGAGGTCGGAGCTCAGTTCGTTGATTTGGGTTTCCGAGGTTTGAAGACGTTGGCGGGCCGAGTTCAGTTCCGTGCTGAAAATTTCGAGACGAGCGGTGGCGGCGGCGAGGTCGTTGTCGACGGACTGCAGTTCGTTGAGACGATCTTCGGCGGTAGTGAGGGCGGTGGTGGAGTCGTTGGCTTGGAGTTGGAGAGCTTCGTTTTGTTGGCGGGCTTCGCCGAGCTCGGCCAAGAGGTTTTGAATCCGCCCGGTTGCCATCGTGAGATCGCCGGAGGAGGACCGGGCGGCGTTGAGCTGAGTGCTGAGCGAAGCGACCTCGTCCGCTAGGCGTTGCGTTTCAGCCTGTTCGGCGGCGAGGTCGGCTGCAATCGAATCGAGGGCGCGGAGGCGAGCTTCGTTGGCGGCCAAGGCGGTAGCGGCGGTGGTTTGAGCGAGGCGCGTGGTGTTGAGATCGGCGCTGAGGCGGGCGACTTCATCGCGCAGGGCCTGTTCTTGGGTGGTGCGTTCGCCGAGGGATGCGTCGTCGTCGTCGACTTGGGTCTGGAGCAGATCGGTCAGTTGGCGGGCTTCACCGAGTTCGGCGAGGAGGTTTTGAATGCGCCGGGTCGCAGCGGTCAGGTTGCCGGTGGCTGATCCGGCTTGGTCGAGCTGGGCGCGGAGCCCTTGGGTTTCGGCTTGTTGGGCGGTGATTTGGGTATTCAGGCTGCCGATTTCCTGACGGGAGGTCACGGCGGCAACCCGCAGGGCGGCGAGTTCGGCGGCGGCGGTGCGGGCTCCGATCGCGAATTGGTCGCGCTCGGTGCGCAGCGCAGTTTCGGCGGGGCTGGGACCGGCGGATCGGAGTTGGGCGATTTCTGCTTTGAGCGCGGCGGTTGCGGTGTCGCGGTTGGAAAGGGCGGTTTCAGCGATGGCAACGCGTTTGCGGAGATCGGCAGAGGTCCCGGCGGAGGTGGATTGGGATCGGGCGAGTTGGGCGCGGAGTTGCTCAAGCTCGGTGGCCGGTTGATCGCGCTCGGCTTGGAGTTGGTTGAGGGCGGTTTGGTTGGCTTCGAGGGGCGCTCGCGAGATCGAGCTGGGGGCGGCGGCCGTTACGGGGCGGGGCCGGGCAATGGGTTGGCCGAGCCGCCGGTTCGCCTCGGCGAGTTGTTCGTTGTTCAGCCGTTCCGCGACGAGATTGAGCTGACGACCCCGGGCGCCATTGCTCGCGGCGTGATTGAGCCACACATAGGCCTCGATGAGATCGTGCGCAGGTTCGGTGGCATCGGCGTAAATGAGACCGAGATTGTATTGGGCTATGGCGTTGCCGTCCTCGGCCTTCTCCCGGAGGGAGGCGAGGTCTGCGGGGGATGTTTGCGCCGAGGCGGCGGCACCAAAACAACAGAGAAGCGTAGCACCGATCAGGGCGCGGAAGAGACGGGCGTTCATGAGCACTATAGCTTTGAGGTCGCAGATGCGTTTTGCAAAGCGGGTAATTGATCCGAAGTGCTTTGAACGGACCAAAAACGCGTTAAACCGCGTTGAGGATAGGGAGGTCTGGGCAAGAGGAGCAGCGCTCTCGGGGATAGGTCATGCGGGGAAGGCGGGGGTGGTTCGAATCGTGGGAGTCGTCGGGCGGGCTCTGGCTGACTGGCCAAGACGGCGGTTACCGATGCCCGGTGGAAACCGGAAGCAGGGTTAATTGCAGTTGTCGCGTGGGGAGGGCGCGTGTCAGCTGCCCGTTTTCTTCCTACACTGTGTCCTCCTATCTCCATGAAGCCCGTCGCACGCTCGTGCTCGCCGGCCCGATCATCGTCGGGCAAGTGAGCCAGATGCTCATGGGCGTCACCGATGCGATCATGATCGGGCAGGTGGGCAAGGTGCCCCTGGCGGCGTCGGCGTTTGCGGGCAGCTTGTTTGGGTTTTTCTTCATGGTGGTGGTCGGCTTGATGATTCCGATTTCGATCATGGTGTCGCGGGCGCATGGCGGCGGTGACGAAGCCGAAGCTAGCGAATGGATGAAACACGGGGTGGTGTTGGCCACGATCGCCGGGCTCGCGGGCATGATCATGATGCTGGCCCTTGGCTCGCAGCTGCACCGTTTCGGCCAGCCACCTGAAGTGCTGGCGGCGGTCAATCCGTATTACACCCTCATCATGGTTTCGGTCGTGCCGACCATTTGGTTTCAAGTGATGCGTCAGTTCGCGGAGTCGTTGCAGCGCCCGATGATGCCCATGATCATCCTCTTGGTGGGGGTGTTGCTCAATGTGTTGCTCAACTGGATCTTCATCTACGGCAACTGGGGGGCTCCGGCGATGGGGCTGACGGGGGCAGGCTGGGCGACGCTGATTTCTCGGTTCCTCGGCGTGCTCGTGATCTTGGCGTGGATCAAATACTCGGGCCATTTCACCGGCGCATGGCCCAAGCGCTGGTGGGGTGGTTATACGTTGGCCCGATTCAAACGGTTACTGGGTTTGGGGGTGCCAATTGCGTTTAGTCTTTCGTTTGAGGCCGGGGCGTTCAGCGCTGCCGCGATTATGATGGGTTGGTTTGGTTCGACCGCATTGGCGGCGCATCAAATCGCGATCAGTTGTGCGGCGGTTACCTTCATGTTTCCGCTGGGCCTGGCCATGGCGGTGGGGATGCGGGTGGGGCGGGCCGTCGGGGAAGGCCGGGTCACGTCGGTGCGTGCGATTGGTAACAGCGCTCAGGTCATCTCGGCGGCCATGATGGGCTCTTTTGCGGTATTGTTTATTTTTGCGGGGGAGCCGTTGGCCAACGCCTTCGTGAACGAACCCGAAGTGATCGCGCTGGCCGCGAAAATGCTGATCGTGGCGGCAATTTTTCAGCTGGCTGATGGCGCCCAAGTGGTGGCGGGGTCGTCGCTGCGGGGTTTGACCGATGTGAAGGTGCCGACCGCGATTACGGCGTTAGCCTACTGGGGATTTGCGCTGCCGACCGCGTGGTGGTTTGGCTTCCGCGTGGAGTGGGGCCCTCTCGGGGTTTGGTGGGGATTGGCCGCGGGATTGATTTTTGCGGCGTTTGCTCTGGTGCATCGATTCATGCGCATGACGCGAGATGATGGGGCCTATGTGGTGCTGGAAAAGAAGGCAGATGCAGCGGATTCCCGGACTTAGGCGGGTTTGGATAAGACGAGAAGACACCACCACCCTGCGCACCGGACGGGAGCCGCTCCCTCCCGGGAGAGACGACCTCCGTGTCGTCGCAGCCTATTGGTCGGTCACCTCGCCGTTGATGGGCAACATAC
>Ga0208413_1000872_pt1 | contig 21118 bp, 22 predicted proteins | sample AntAceMetag02UKD_FD_184761 | JGI IMG/M metagenome (GOLD analysis project Ga0208413, IMG submission 184761) | Saline lake microbial communities from Ace Lake, Antarctica - Antarctic Ace Lake Metagenome 02UKD (SPAdes) (version 2) | ecosystem: Environmental > Aquatic > Non-marine Saline and...
GCAACCTGAACCGAGACGGTCGCCATCTGGCCGACTTCATCTTATGCGGGCTCTACACAGGAAGCCGCAAGCAGACGATCTTGCAGCTGCACATGAACACCACCAGCCTGAGCGGTGGACATGTCGACACGGTCAATGGCCTAATTTACCGGCGCCCCAGCGGCAAGCGAGAGACAAACAAGCGTCAGCCCCCTGCCCGGCTACCAGGAAAATATCTGGCGCACCTGCGACGGCAAGCGGCAAACGGTCGGCATTACGTTGTCCAGGATTACGCAGGGCGCAGGATCGGTAACATCAAGACAGGTTGGACCCGGGCAAAGGCACTTGCATCTGAGCTGGCCGCAAAGCACGGCATCAATATCGACCTCTCGGATGTGACGCCACACACCCTCAAACACACGGCAATCACATGGGCGCTGCAGCGCGGGGCAACAATGTGGGACGTGGCGGGGTACTTCGGCACCTCGGTGGAAACCATTGAGCGGGTCTACGCGCACCACGCACCAAACCATATGAAGTCTGCTGTTGAGGCAATGAACCGGCGAAATTGACCGATTATGTCTGACGAGTTGCTACCGCAAATCTTGTCCTGCATAATCAAAACGATGCAGGCATTTTAGACATTCGCCGCAAGTGCAGCATGAGTAAACATGAGCGACCGCTAAGCGCAGGATAACGACGCTGCAATCTTTCAAACCTCGGTGGCCCCTTGCGACGCATCGGGCCCAGTGCGGAACTTCGAACAAGGTGCAGCTAATTGCGGGTCAGAGCCCTGAATGACCAAATAGCTATGCTTGAAGCCGGGCACTCAATGGCACGAATTCCTCTACCGTTTGAAGTTGTTCATTTTGATACCGGGTGTAATGTCTACTCATGAAAAAGAAATATCATGGGAAATGCCTTTGTTGCGAGGTCACATACGTTGCAGTGGGGCCGCCAGTCGTCGTTGCACAATGCCATTGTGAAGAATGCCGCCGACTGAGCGGAACAGGCCACACTGTGGGAGCCATGTTCAGTTCGGATGCCGTTTCCCTGAGCGGAAAACTAAGTCAGTTCAGTTATTTGTCTGACAACGGCTCACAGGTTACGAAAGCTTTTTGTGCCAACTGTGGTAGCCCCATTTACGGGAAGAACACACGAATACCAGATCATCTGACACTGAGCCTTGGCACGATGGATGACGCCGAAGGGCTGGACATTGAAGTCGTGATATTTGAGCGCGACAAGCAACATTGGGATCAGCTTGGGAAGGATGTTATCTCTTTTGCGACACAGCCTGACTGGAAACCTGAAGGCTGAACGGCGTTGTGCGCAGTGCTATTTCTGACGTATGCTCCGTCCCGCATTGCCGACCTTAGTTACCGATTGGCGGAACCTTATGTCAGATGCAGAACACTAGACCCGGTCACTCATGCCCCGCGCAGCGCATCTTACCATTGCACAAAGGCTTCTGTTGCTCCGCAGTCTTTTTGAATTTTGGGAAGCAGCGTTTCTATTAATTGACAAAGCGTCACTCGGGCAAGATTCGGCTCACTGTTGTGATCGAAACACAAAAATCCACACTCTGGACAGGAGAAATTTTCAAACTTAAGTACTAATTTTTTTTCATCCCCTTTGTCCCTATACGCAAAGATCGATTGCCCAGAGCCACAAACTGGGCAATCACACCCCCGCCATTCAAGCTCACTCCTTGCTCCCTCTATTTCTCTCCGCCAGCTCAAAAAATCTTCGAACCGAGCATTTGAATTGAAGTATCGCTCGTTATCAAAGCTCCAATCCTGAAATGTTGGCTGAACTAATCTTCGCATGTGGCAAACGAGCGGCTTGTCATAAAACAATTTTGAAATAGGCTCATCGCCACTAGCGAGTTCGAGTACTCGCCTTGTCAAATCAAGAGCCCGTCTGGTTTCAGGCAAAAGAGATGACCTTAGCTCATAATCTTTATGTTTTTCGAGTAAAATTTCGAAGGCATCCCATAAGCTTCCGAGAAGAAGGGTCGATGCTTGTACATCATAACTCGGGCTATCACCCTGATGTTCTATTTGATTTCGAAGACTAGACCATTCTTTCTGGTGAAAAAATATTTCTTTACCGTCCGAATCCAGCGTCTTTCTGAAAATTGGGTGATCTAGGAGGTTGAGACGCCTTCCGGCCTCCGCCCAGGCCTGATGAAAGGGCTTTCCTTTACCAAGTCCGGAAATATTCTTGCAGAGCTTCTCCATGCCGGAATACATCGTAGAGAATGCCTGCGGGTAACTTCTAAAACATGTCGAAAATAAAGCAGCTTCAACCGACTGAATCACAGCTGCTAATTGATTGTCACTATAATAAGCGTCTGGAACGTTTACTAAAATTAACGGATTTCTAGGTCGCATTTTATTTCCATAATTATTTTGACCTTCCTCATTCTTCATTGTCTTCTCAACTCGACTTAAGGGAATGGTCATTTCACCGATGGCGGAGAGATAGGGGCGGCTCGATCCCAGTGCTGAGCCTACGATCACTTATCCCGTAAGCCCAATCAAGAAGAATCCAATGTGATATTGTGGTCCGCCCTGAGCGAAAGACCGCTTTGCGCCCATATCGACGCACCTCGCCAGTACCTTCATGTGCCCTGGCGTGTCCCACATTATGGCAGCACACGGATAGAGGCGCCACGGCACCCAGCCGCCATGTCACGCAGCGCCGCAGGCTCAAGCACCTGGACCGCATCGCCCCACTTCGCCACGTGCCAAGCCATCTCAACAAGCCCGCTTGCTTCGAAGCTGACCTGCAGCCCGCCATCCTCCAAATCGGTCATTTGCTGTTGGGGGTGGAATTCAAACTCGCGCGCAGTGGCCGCGGCGGCAGGACTGAACCGCCATACAACCCGCGTGAACTCTGCATCCGAGTGGAACGATCCAAATGACTTCGCCGCATAGGCCTCGAGATCGAAGTCCCTGTCCTTCTCAAACCACTCGTTCGTAATTTCGGCTTTTGCGATGCGATCCATGCGGAACCTGCGCAGGTTGGCATCCTTGGCGGTGTCACGGGCAATCAGGTAATGCCGCGTCCCCAGCAGGATCCCATACGGTTCAACGAGGCGCTTACGTACCTTGGCATCCTGCGCACCCTTGTATCGAATAATCAGCCGGAATGGCCCTCTGAATGCTGCCGATACGATATTCAAAACGTCCGGGGATGTTTTAACTTTCGGGCCAGGGCGGCATGCATAGCCCTTCGCTTCCAAGAGTGCCTCGACGTCCACCTCCATCCTGCGGGCCTGTGGTGACGGCAAAGTGGCCACCAATCGGTTCCGCAACGACTGCAGCGCGTCAACTTCCATATGTGCGCCCTCCCGTTCAGCCCGTCGGATACTGGTCTCGAGCGCGACCAGTTCACGGCTGTAAAGGCCCTGCATGCCAAGCATGCTGGTGTCGCGCAGCTTCCACCTGCGACGCCGTTCACCATCGGTATCATGCGAAATGCTCGGAAAAACGTCCTTCAAGGCATAGATCATGCGCTGGGCGGTCCGCTCGTTGACACAGAACTCTTCAGCCACCTCCTTTACGGTGATGCCGCTGTGTCGGCTGGCGGACATGCCGGCCAGCTTCAATAAGTCCTGTGCTTTTTGAAACGACATGCCCGCACTATCCCCGACAGTTCTTGACGTAGTGCTTGGTTTATAACGGATGAGAGGTCGATTCGTCTTAACATTGTCGATCGATTGAGGAATTAGCAGCCGCCACTGAACCGGGCTCAACACAGGCAAGACCCATTGATCGCACGCGTCGACGTTCTCACCTCACCGAAGCCCACACGGCTCCAGCTATCTCAACGTGGCTGGCCGCAACACAACGGAATCAGAACTGGAGCCCATATGGCACTACCTCAAAGAGCATTCTTCACCCTGCACGAAACTGCCTCTCGTTGGGGCTGCACGATCGCCGACATTGGCGGCTGGGCCACCGAAGGCAAGCTGGACATCGTCACAGGGGTTTCTCTCGCGATCTGCGGCGACGAGAAGGTCTCTGGCAAGATCACGATTTCGCCGATGGACATGCTGCCCCTCTTTCGCCGCAGCGGAACCGGCCCGACGGTCATCAAACTGCAGCGGATTAAACCAGAGCATTCCGAAGAGTGGTGCTATGTGACCGAACCCGCAGATGGGGTCGAGGTGTCCATCGCGGACCTTTTGATCACCGGCCAGGACGTCCTGAGGTTCGAGGACGAACATGACCTGCTGCGCCGCATTGGCGGCGGCACGGGTGCGCTCTCGCCCTACGACTGGGAAGGCATGTATGTGGCGCTGCTGAAGCGCGTCCACGAACATGGCATTCCAGAGACCCAGGCCGAACTGATCGGTTATCTTCAGGACTGGTTCGCCGATGTGGCCGAGAACGGGGAGATCCCCGACGAGAGCACCATCCGCCGTCGCTTGCGCCCCTTCTGGCGCGCCATGCGCGGCGAGAAGTAAGCAGGCCCCAGCTTTTAGGCCCGCTTTGCCTCTTTCTCGGCATCCGCGTCATGCACAATCTTCGGACGTGGCCGGAACATGCCGGCCACTGCGTCAACCCCGGCGCGCAGAGGCGAGTCCATTAAATGCGCATAGCGCAGCGTCGTCTGCATCTGACTGTGACCCAGCAGCTTGCCGATCATTTCTAGCGAGGCGCCGCCGCTGACCAAAAGCGAGGCAAAGGTGTGGCGCAGGTCATGGATGCGGACATCCGGCAGGTCTGCCTCTCGCTGCACCTTTACCCAGAACCGGCGGATTTCCTTGACGGGCTGGCCTGGTACATCGCCTGGAAAGAGCCATGGATTGCCCTTGGGCACGACGAGGGCCCGCTGGCGCACGATCGCCGCAACATCGGCTGAAATCGGCACGCGGTGAATCTTGCGCTGTTTTGTGGTGGCCGCAGGCTTGGACCAGATCCCCAGTTCAAGATTGAACTGCTCGAATTGTGCGTGGCGCACCTCGCCCATGCGGGCGCCAGTCAGCATGCAGATGCGGATCATGCCGGCGGCGCGTTGATCCTCAGCTGCATCCAGCACCTCGGCCAATCGACCGATTTCTTCATGTGAAAGAAAACGTTCGCGCGCGGTCTCCAAGCGCTTCTTGAAACCGGCAGCGGGATTGTCGGAACGCCACCCCCACTGGACTGCGAGATTGAACATCTTGCGGAGTACTTCGCCCACGCGGTTGGCGCGCACCGGCGTTGCCTTGCGCCCCTGCAGTTTGCGCGCACGGTTGTTGGGCTTCGCTTTTGCAGGGCGCGCCCTGCCCTCTGCGATGAGGTTCAAAAGCTTACTCACGTCATGCGGCGTGATGTCTGTGACCAGCTTGTTCCCCCAATGGGGTGCGACCAGCTTGGTCAGGAAGGATTTGTGATCGGACGCACTCAAGGGGGTCAGGGTCGCGGCGTGCTCGATCAGATAGCGCTCGATCATATCGTTGAAGCGGGGCGCCTCGCGCAGCGTGTCCCGTTCTTCGAGAGGGTCTGTGCCCTCGTCGATCAGGCGGCGCAAATCGCGGGCCCTCTCCCGAGCCGCTGTCACGCTCCATTCGGGCCAGCGTCCAATCGCCATCCGGCGCTGTCGCCCAGCGAAGCGGTAATCCATTACGAAGGACCGCTCGCCTGAAGGCATCACGCGAATGGAAAGCCCTCGTATCTCGGTATCAAAGACCTGGTAAGCCCGATCTTCTTCCGGGATCTGCTCACGCACTGTTTTGTCATTTAATCGCAATCGGTTGACCATGTTCACTCCTTCTTGTGCGCATGACACAGGCGTAGATGCGCAGACTTATCAAGCGAAGCATGGGGCTTTGGGCGGCACATAGGCGGTGACCGGCGGTGATACGCTAAAACCTTGCCGGTCATTGATAACGCGTGAGAAAATGTCTGACGCTACCTGTCGCGCTGGGCGAATCTGATGGACGAAAGCCCGCCTTCTACGCCGAAAAGTACGGGCAGAAGGCCTTCTCGCCACCAAACATGGGCTTTTTTTTGTAAATTCTGTTTAAAATCAATGACCGGCAAGGGTTCCGACCCCTTGCCGGTTGGGCGAATACGTTTGAGCGCCCGTGAAACCCCCTGAAACACAGCCAAATCTTGTAAATTGGCTGGTTTGGGTCGGCCTTGATGACGTGCGCGCCGACTTGCGAGGTTTGTGCTCTGTCTTTCGCATCGTACTCGATCTGTGCTGAACTCGTAAAAACATAACAATATCAATGACCGGCAGCCTTTTGACGCATCACCGCCGGTCTCCGCCTTCCCGCCACCCTTTCCGGTCTGCGCTTCTGAAACCCTGAACTCGACCCTTGACGGGCCAATCCCAGGAGAAACCAGATGCCAGACCTTGCAACTGCGCCACGATCCAGTGGCACCCAGCGCCTTATGAGTGGCTGGATCAGCCGTCTCGACCTCGCCCTTGAACTTGGGGTCACCGTTGAAACCTTGCACCGTTGGGAGAAGATCCGCTTTGGCCCACCCTGCGTGCGCGCCGGCCGGAAAATCTATTATCGTCGGGATGCCGTTCAGGATTGGCTGATGCTGCAGGAAGCCCCTGCGCCCCGTCGCGCGGGGTCACGCCGATGAGCATCCCCCTGCCCTTTCGCACCAAAAGCCAGCGCGCTGCGCGCGATGAAGCACGACAAGACTGGATTGACGAACGGCGCCGCGAAGCCCGCATTGTCGTGGCCGACGTCGCGCACCATTCCGACCACCTCTTGCGGCTGGCTTGCAAAGTGCTGGTCCAGCACGGTGAGACGTCAGAGGAGCGCGAGGACGCGCGGATCTTGCTGGTCGTGCTTGAGGCCAAGACGCCCGGGCGTGCGGAACGCCACCGGACCGAACCGGAGGGCCGCTCATGAAGCGGCGTGGCACCCCCGAGGCGGATTTGCAGCGCGCTGTTGTGGTCGCGCTACGCTTTGCGCTGCCCAAGGGCGCAATCATCCACCACTGCGTCAATGAGGTGACAGAGGCTGGTCCGCGCGGTGCCAAGCGTCAGGCGATCCTCGTCGGCATGGGCGTTCATCCCGGCTTTGCCGATCTGGTGATCCTCTGCGGCGGTCGCATGCTGTTTCTGGAGCTGAAATCACTCAAGGGGCGGCTCAGCCCCGCGCAGGAGGCGTTTCGTGATGCGGTGCTGGCGCAGGGCTTTGGCTGGGCGCTGGTGCGCTCTCTCGACGATGCGCTGGGCGCATTGGCGGATCATGGCTTTACCACACGCATCATTGCGATGGATCCTGCCCAGCGCGCAGCGACTGGCCCAGCGCGGAGGGCCACCCCATGAGCCATGCGGCCACCAACTGGGCCATCCAGCAGCGCGGGCTCAAGCCTGCGACCAAGATCGTGCTGTGGCATCTGTGCGATCGCCACAATCCAGACTTTGGGTGTTTCCCGACGCAGGCCAGGCTGGCCGAAGATGCTGAAATGTCTGTCTCGTCTTTGAACGAGCATCTGGCAAAGCTCGAGGCTTTAGGGCTGATCCAGCGGATCAGATGCCATGACCATCGCACAAAGCGCCGGCAAGCAACACGCTATATGTTGGGCTTTGAAGAGCACGGGCCACAAGACCCACTTCCAGAAACTGGAGATGGTATCAGCGAAACAGATAGTGAACATCATGGTGAGCCGTGTCCGGATACCGGAGATGGAGCCATCTCCGGATTTTGTACAATTCCATCTCCGGAAAATGGCCAAAGCCAACTCCAGAATCCGGAGACTAACCTTGTAAGGGAACCTTTAAGTAAACCAGTAAAGGAGGAGGAGGACGCGGCTGCGCGAGATGCCGACTTTGATCGGTTCATTGCCGAGCTGCTCAGCGCGCTGGGCTTTGACGCCAACGCCACACTACCCGCCTGGTGGCAGGGCTGGCCTGCCCGACAGCACGTGCGCCGCTGGATCAATGATCTTGGGCTTTCCGAGGATCGGATCATTGAAGTTGCCACAGAGACGCGCCGCGAACGCCCCAATCCACCCGATGGGCCGAAAGGACTTGATCGGTTCATGGAGCGGGCTGCCCAGCGCGATGCCCAAGCGGCAGCGGCCAGTGGCAGCGCTGGGCGCGCCAAAGCTGGCCGCAGACGGCAGAACGCGCCACCACCCAGTCCTGATGAGCTGGCGGCGTTCTACGCGGCTAAAGTCAACTCGGACGCATACCTACCTGCCAGCATGATCAGCAACGCCATGTGTGGGGAAATGCTTACCCGGGGGCTGGTGACGATTGAGCGGCTGCGCACGCGGGGTGTGCTGTGAGTAAATTTGATCGCAACATACATGGTCAGCAAGGCAAGCGGTCCCCCCAGGCAGGTCAGCGGGCAGGCGCGCAACACGGTCGTCCGAAGCGGGTGATGGGCGTGCAGCAAGCCCTTGAATGGGCGTTTGGCAAAGAGCGCGCCCAACTAGAACTGCCGGAGCGCCCTGATCCCGACCGTGGCGAATGTCAGGGCTTTGGTCTTGAGTATGTCCTCATGCAGCGCGCCGCTCTTGGCTGTCAGATCGATGGCGGGCAGTACAAACCCAGCAGTTACACCCACGAGGATGCCGAAGTCATCGCCGCCATCGTCGCTGGCCTGCCCGACAGCCTTGGCGGGATCCGCATGGCGTTGCGCATCGCAGAGCTGGCGCGCGCTGGGCTGACACCGGACTGGATGCCGGGCGCTGTGCCGCAATGCGTTCCGAGGGAGACCCGCGAAAACCAGCATGGCGTGCGCGCGGTGACCGAGGTGGTAGGCACCGAACGTGTGCTGACGCGGGGAAAATGGCGGACCATCGATGTTTTGGTCTGCCCTGTCACTTGGCGACCGCATCCTGAGCAGATCGCATCCGCGCGGCGAGGGTATGAGGATTGGTGGCAGGCTCTAGACTGGGTACGGGACGGGTTGTCGGCTGGCAGGATGCTGCGGGAATTGTATCTAACGGAAACAATGCCGAAAGTGCGGCCCTGGAAAACAACGAACTAGCAAGAGAGTGGGAGTTGGGGTGCTGCAGTGTTGCATCTGCTACGTGATCGGAAACAAGTCACTCACAACTTTGACCTTATCTTGAAGTTCTGCGCGAGTTGCGTACTTTGGAATCCCAAGCTGGCAAATCTGGACGTACGACACAATCGGCCCAAACCGGACCTCCAAGACCTACTCAAGATGCTGCAGCGCAGCTCGTCATTGCGGCCATTCGTGCAAACCGACCAGATCAAGTTCTTGCACGCGTCGTGCAAGAACAGTGTTCAACGTTTGCTGCAATTGATGTTTCATGATGCCAAATGCTCGAACAGGCGTGCAACTGCTTCTGCACCTGGATCGATGTGACCCTCCAGCTGTTCGGCGTTGATATACGTTGCGCGTCCCGCCTTTGCGGTCGTCAGCGTTGCTGTGTAGTCCGCGCCTTTGCGGGCAGCATTCGATGCAGACGTGAGGCCCGCATCCAGCGCGTCAAGCGCAGGGGCCAATGCATCCACCATCGTGCGATCACCGGGATTCGCACCACCAATTTGGCGCATCCGTTCTAGTCCTGCCTGCAAAGCAGCGCGCATTGGCTGACCCGATGCCGAGGCATCCCCTGCCGCCGCAAAAAAGATTGCCAACAATACGCCGGAAGATCCGCCCATAGTCTGGCTGAGTTCCAACCCAATCGCACGATAAAGCTGGGTGTGATCTGCCAAAGGCAACGTATCTATAGCCTCGATCAGAGCTTTGCCAGCCGTGGCAAGCGTCGACCCTGTGTCACCATCACCAGACTTAGCGTCAAGGACGTTCAGATCAGCTTCAGATGCGATCAAAATTTCGCAGCACGTTGTCAGGAAAGCTTTTGTTGCTGCATGTGGCGATGCGGGCGCACGGATCGGCGAAAGACCATCGGGCAATGGCAATACTTTCGTAGGTGTACGTGGGTTACACCCAGGCCAGCCGACAACATCGACAGGCTGCAATAGCAATGCTTCATCGGCCATGGTTAGCTCAACCACGGAAATTGAAAACCCATGCATATCCAATGCGGTCATCATAGCATTTGGACCGATGATATATTTGATTCTGTCTTTGATGTCAGATGACAAAAGGTCCTGCGTCAGGATCGACATCTCCAACACGGACGCCCCACCAAGGTTGTTGATTAGAACGGCATGCTGTGCATCCGCCATCGTCGGGACAAGCTTTTCCACGACTTTCGAGACGGCGTCTTTCGCGCCGGATGATGCAACCTGTTCGACCCCTGCTTCGCCGTGAATGCCCAAACCCAGTTCAGCCATTCCTTCGGGAATGCGGTTTTCTTTGGGCGATCCAGGAACAGTACAGGTGTCCAGTGACATACCAATGCTACGGCTATTCTTGATCACACGTTTCGCGGCCTTGGTGCACTCCTCAAGTGAGGCCCCGTTTTCAGCCATCGCCCCCGCGATTTTGTGAACGAAGAGCGTACCTGCCAAACCGCGTGCTTGTGGCAGATCTGGAAGCGCGATGTCGTCGTCCAAGATCACCATTGATACCTTATGTCCGAACGCGCGCGCACGCTCGGCGGCGAGACCGAAGTTCAGCCGATCACCAGTGTAGTTTTTGACAATCAACAGACACCCTTCCGGTCCCGTGACGGCCAATATGCCAGCCAGAACCGCGTCAGCAGAGGGGGAGGCAAATACGTCACCGCAAACCGCGGCGGTTAGCATACCAGCACCCACAAAGCCTGCGTGTGCAGGTTCATGACCAGAACCACCGCCCGATACCAATGCCACCTTGGATTTGTCCCAATCGCTACGCACCACGACGCGGATATGTGGATAGCCATCAAGACGCGCAAGCTTGCCGCCCGACGCTGCAATCGTTCCGTTGATGGCGTCTGTCACCATGTCTTCTTTGTTGTTTATAAACTGCTTCACGGTCATTTCCCCTTACGCAACGCGCGCGCCATCGGCGCCAAAATAGAGCGCTTCGTGCGGGCGAATTTTAACGATATCGCCCGCTTTAAGATCAGTGTGCGCATCTGTGACGGTAATCAAATCGTGGGACTTGAATGACAGATGCAGGCGCGTTTGATCGCCAAGATGTTCAACGCGGTGCACGGTGCTGTCTTCGCCGTCCCCTTGCAAAATCTGTTCAGGGCGCAGCCCGATATGAGTGGCCGCACCGGGCGCGCCGCCAAAGATATCTGCGGGCAGAACGTTGATGCGCGGCTGTCCAAGACGGCTGGCGGCGTAAACGCTGACGGGGTTTTCGTACAATTCACGCGGTGTGCCAAATTGCACCAGCTTGCCGTTGTCCAAAACGCCGACGTGGGTCGCCATTGTCATGGCTTCAATTTGGTCATGGGTCACATACAGAAGCGTCGCACCGGAATTTGCCTGAATGCCTTTCAGCTCGATCCGCAAGTCTGAGCGAAGTTTGGCGTCCAGCGAACTCAGCGGTTCATCCATCAGATAAACCGACGGTTGGCGCACCAAGGCACGACCAATGGACACGCGCTGCATTTCGCCACCCGACAAGGCCGTTGCTTTGTTGTCCAGCTTGTGGCTGATCTGCAGTACTTCGGCGACTTCGTTCACTTTTCGATCAATCTCTGGCTGAGGGGTGCGCAGGATCGGCGACTTAAGTGGGAATTCAAGATTTTGACGCACAGTCAAATGTGGATAAAGCGAGTATTGCTGAAACACCATCGTCACATCACGTTGCGCGGGCGTCATCCCCGCCATGTCGCGCCCGCCAATAGTGATGCCGCCCTTGTCGGGTTTATCAAGGCCTGACACCATGCGCAGTGTCGTCGTTTTGCCCGCGCCCGTGGGGCCAAGCAGAACGACAAACGAACCATCAGGGACGGTCATGGTCACATCGTCCAATGCAACGTCCTCACCAAAGGATTTGGACACATTCGTAAGGGTGACTTCAGCCATGGGACAACACTCCTTGGTTGGCATGACTGCGCAGGGCGCGCCCTGTCGATGCATCAAAAATGGTTACGGTGCGCGCATCAAAACGCAGGCCAATTTGCTCACCAACGGCGACGTTTTTCAGAGAGTCTTCGCGTGCTTTGATCTGACCGTTCGGGGTATCGAGCGTGATGATCTGCGTCGTACCAAGGTATTCCGTGGCGACGACTTTGCCACGATAAGGTGCTGCATCATCAAGATGGACATGTTCTGGACGCACACCGAAGGTGAGGTCACCACTGGCACCATCCAGCAATTCCGGCATGTTCAAAACAGCATTATCAAGCTGAACCGATACTTGCCCGCCCGCAACTTTACCTTTGAAATCGAGGAAGTTCATACAAGGTGAGCCAATAAACTGCGCCACAAATTTCGTTGCAGGCCAGTCGTAGATCTCTTGCGGTACGCCGAACTGTTCAACAGAACCGTGGTTCATCACGACGATCTTGTCGCCCATCTGCATGGCCTCAAGCTGGTCATGGGTGACGTAGACCGTCGTTGCGTTCATACGGTCGTGAAGGTTGCGGAGTTCCTCCGACATGTGTTCGCGAAATTCCGCATCAAGTGCACCCAATGGCTCGTCCATAAAGAACGCCTTGGGGTCGCGAACGATGGCGCGACCAAGCGCAACACGCTGACGGTCACCACCAGATAGGCCACCAACAGGTTTCTTGAGAATGTCGGTAATGCCAAGAATTTCAGCGATCTCACCTACCTTCTTGCGAACCTGCGCCTTAGGCATACCCTGGCAAAGCAATGGATAGCTGATGTTTTTGCCGACGTTCATATGTGGGTACAGCGCGAACATCTGGAAGACGAAGGCGATATCGCGCTGGCTCGCTGGTTTTTGACTAACCTCTTCACCGTCGATATAGATCTCTCCTGATGTCGGCAGTTCTAACCCCGCCATCATCCGCAGTGTCGTTGTCTTGCCGCAGCCCGATGGGCCCAACAACATGAAGAATTCACCATCTTCAATCGTGAACGTCGAAGATTTCACCGCATTGAACGATCCGAAATCCTTGCGCACACTTTCAATTCTAATTTGTGCCATGGGTCACTCCGGAAAGTGGCTAACGATGATGAACATCACCGTGCCGACAAGGGTTACAATGAAGGAATAGCTGTAAAGGCCCAGCAAGAAAGGCTGCATCAACATGAAGACCCCTAATGCAATAAGAATGGTCGCCAACATTTCCCAAGACCCACGGCGAAACCGCAAAAGTCCACTTATGAATGTACTTAAAAAGGTGATCATTTGCGAACCGCCCCAAATGTGATCCCGCGCAACAGGTGTTTGCGAAGCAGGATGGTGAAGACCATGACAGGCACGAGAAAGATCGTGGCCCCTGCCGCTACTGCGGGCCAATCTTTACCGCTGGTGCCGATGATTGTCGGGATGAACGGTGGCGCTGTTTGCGCGGTGCCGGACGTAAGCAGAACCGCAAAGGCGTATTCGTTCCATGCGAAGATAAGGCAGAAAATCGCCGTGGATGCGATGCCTGTGGCCGCCTGTGGCAGGACCACTTTGTAGAACGCCTGGAACCGTGTGTAGCCGTCAATCAAGGCCGCCTCTTCGTACTCGATCGGGATCTCATCTATAAAGCCCTTGAGTAGCCAAACCGAGAGCGACAGGTTTACTGCAGTATAGAGCAGGATCATTCCGAGGTGCGTGTCGTTGAGACCGAGATTTCGAAACATCAAGAAAATCGGAATTGCGACGGCGATAGGCGGCATCATCCGCGTGGACAGGATGAAGAACAACAGATCGTCCTTTAGCGGCACCTTAAAACGGCTGAACGCATAGGCGGCAGCTGTTCCCAAGATCATACAGAGTAACGTAGATCCAAACCCGATGATGACCGAGTTCAAGAACCGCTCACCGTAGCGCGACGGGCCGGAAATGATCGTGCCGCGATTGCGTGTGATTTCATCGTACCATGTCACCGCAGGTCCTGCTGCCTCAAGCATGTCGTCTGTCGCACGCGTTCGTTCAGTAAACAGGTTCACATACCCTTCAAGACTTGGCTCAAACACCACGACCGGTGGGTAGGCAATGGAATCTGCGGGTGATTTGAACCCCGTCGCAACAATCCAAAGAAGCGGGATCAAGGTGATGATCGCGTAAAGAACAACGGCGATACCGGCGAACCATTTGGTGCCTCTTGTAGGCTCTGTGGCTGAATAGCTCATCGTTCTTTTACCTTGTTCAGGGCTTTGACATAGATCGACGCAAGGCCGAACACGGTGACAAAGAGGATCACGGCGTAGGCACTTGAATACCCCGTCCGCCACTTTTCGAACGCCTCACGTTTGAGGTCGATGGACGTGAGCGTAGTCGTATTGCCCGGCCCCCCACCCGTAAGCTGCACGACGAGATCGAACATCTTGAAGTTCTCGATTCCGCGAAACAGCACAGCCAGCATCAGGAACGGAAGAGCCATCGGGATGGTGATCGTCCAGAACTGGCGCCATTTACTGGCACGGTCACATTCGGCGGCCTCGTAAATACTATCGGGGATCGATCGTAGCCCCGCCAGACAGATCAGCATCACAAACGGTGTCCACATCCATGTGTCGGCAATCACAATGGACCAGGGCGCGAGGTGCACGTCGCCGATCATTGAAAAGCTTGCCGGGTCAGCGCCCGTAAAGAACGCAACTACGTAGTTGAACAGGCCGATTTGCGGCTGATAAAGAAACGTCCAGAAGTTACCGACAACCGCAGGGGACAACATCATCGGAAATACGATAATCGTCGTCCACATGTCGTTACCTTTGAATTTCTTGTTGATCAGATAGGCGAGCGTGAAGCCGATCAGCACCTGCAACGTGATTGTCCAGATCAAGAAATGTGCCGTCGCTTGCATGGTGTTCCACACATCAGGGTCGGTCAGAATGCGTTGATAATTGCGCAGGCCGACCCATTCCACATCATTGTTCGGTCGGTTAACGCGGAAGTTTGTGAAGCTGAGACGGATCGTCCAGATCAGCGGAAAAATGTTCACAGCCAGCAGCAAGAAAACCGTTGGCGCGACAAAAATCCACGCGATGGTGCGATCCGAGAGGCCCTTTATGCGACGGGCGACACCGTCCGGTGTTTTGGCGGCGACCCTATCAATGTGGGAGTCTGTCATATCGGGATTCCTTCAGACGCAAATGCGGCCCGTGGCTTATAATTTGTTAGGTAAAAACCCCTCCAACCGACGCATTAACATCAATTGGAGGGAGAGTATCAAACGCCTACTCAGAGAAGGCATCCGACAGGGAGGAGTCTAAAGCTTGCCTTCGTCCTCAAAGACTTCGGTCCAATCGCGGACCAGACCGTCAAGCGCTTCTTGGGCCGTGCCTTCGCCAGCGATGACGTAGTTGTGCATGCGTTCTTGCGTCGCAATCAAAAGATCCGCGTAGGCAGGCTCTGCCCAGAAGTCTTTCACAATAGCCATGCTATCAAGGAACGTCTGCGCATAAGGCTGGCTGGTTGCAAAATCAGGCGCTTCGACGACCGCACGTAGCGCGGATGCACCGCCCAGATCCCACCAACGCTGCTGAACCTCAGGCTGGGCAAACCACTGGATGTATTCCAATGCAGCATCCTGCTTTTCAGAATATGCAACAACCGAAATGCCCTGACCGCCAAGCTGTGCAAACTGGCCCGCTGGACCAGCTGGGTTCGGGAAGTATCCAGAGTTACCGCCACCAACTGTTTCATCAGCTTCCACACCGGGCCACACGAACGCAAAGTTCATCTGCATCGCAACCTGACCGGAACGGAAGGCATCAATGTTTTCGCCCATATACCAGTTGGACGAACCTGGAGGTGTACCAACGTCATAGAGCTCTTTGTAGAACTCAAGGCCCGCAACCGCCCCTTCGGAATTTACGAACCCCTCCAGATCATAAGGCTGATCAGGATTTTCGTATTCGAAACCGAAGTTATAAAGCGCGTTTGTGACGCCCATCGTAATGCCCTCGGACCCACGCTCTGTGTAGATCGCAGCACCGTAAACAGTCGTGCCGTCGATGTCGCGGCCCTGGAAGAATGCAGCGATGTCTTTCAACTGACCAAGGGTTTCAGGCGCGGCCAGCGCGTAGCCGTAGGTGTCCATGAATTCAGTCTGAAGCTCTGGACGCTCAAACCAATCTTTGCGGTAAGTCCAACCAACAACGTCAGCATAGGCAGGCAGCGCGTAGTAGTTCGGAGTGTTCTTTGGCCATTCAGCATAACCGGTTACGGTCGCAGGCAAGAAGTCATCCATGCTAATGCCGTTCGCATCAAAGAAATCGTTCAGCTTTACGTAGTGACCGTTTTCAGCGCCGCCACCGATCCATTGGCTGTCGCCGATCATCAGGTCGCACAATTGCCCGCCCGAGTTCAGCTCGTTCAGCATACGATCCGCAAAACTGGTCCAAGGCACGAACTCGAAGTTCATGGTGTGGCCAGACTGTTCTTCAAAACCTTTGCTTAGTTCGATCAGTGAGTTTGCGGGATCCCAAGCGGCCCAACACAGGGTCAAATCCGTTGCATGGCCATCAGCCAAAGCACCGGTGGCCATCATTGCGCCAGCCGCGGCGTGCATCATCAGTTTCATTTTCATGAATTTATCCTCCCATGGATTATTGCTTGGGCCGACCTCCTCGTCGCGCCCTCTCGTGAAAACCTTCATAGTGAGGCACGTGCTTCAAAACAACAAAAAAATGAGACACGTGCCTCACTATTGCGTATATTGCTTGAAGATACGCTTTAGTGCCCTTGCGATTGCAGGCGAGCAAAAGCCTGATAAAATAAAAGAAAGACCCATAATGGCGCCGCAAAAACTGATGCTCAGGCCGACAACAAAAGATCTTGCAAAAGCGGCTGGCGTCAGTCGCGCAACTGTCGATCGCGTCCTGAACGGTCGCGATGGCGTGAAGCAAAAGACCGTCGATCGCGTGCAACAGGCCATCAAAGATCTGGGATTCGTTCGTAACTTACAGGCGGCAAATTTGGCGAAATCCCAAAGCTACCGCTTTGTCTTTGCCCTACCACGCTCAGGTGATCAGTTTTTGGAACGCATCGTGCAGCATATCGATGAGGCTGCAGAAATCTTCTCAACCGACCATGTCTTTTGCGACGTAAGGCATATCAATGAAAATGATCCGCACAGCATTTCAGACTTTTTGGATAGCCTGTCACCGCATGAGGTGACTGGCGTCGCTATTATGTCGCCAGAAACCCCACAGGTGCGCGACGCGATTTCACGTGTTCAAGATCGCGGCATAGCAGCGCTGCCCTTTATCTCGAACCAGACGATGATGGATGCTGACTGGGTGGGCATCAACAACCGCGCCGCCGGGGCAACCGCGGCCCTTCTACTTGGGCAATTCATTGGGCCACAAGAGGGGTCTATCATGGTGATTGCGGAAAGCATGCAATCGCGTGACAGCCTCGAGCGCCGTCTGGGCTTTGATGAAGAAATAAACGCCGAATTCGACCAGTTGCGCGTCCTTCCCTCACTTGAGACTTATGGCAATGAAGCTCGTGCACGCGAGATTATTGCTGCCAGCCTCGCGAACAACGCTGACACAGTCGGCATTTACGTCATGGCAACCGAGGCACGGAAACCACTCACCATCCTTCAGGATCTGGACATCGACCCATCGATTATCAAAATCGCGCATGAACGCACGCCTTATACGGAACATGCTTTACGTGCTCAAACGCTGGACGGCGTCATAGCACAAGATGCCGGGCATATTGTCCGGAGTGCAATTCGCAGGTTGAAGGGAAATGCAGATCAACGGCGCACAGTTGGATCACAAGAAAATATCCGGATTGACATACTGCTCCGTACTAATATTTGAGTATCATTGACGAGCTGAACCCTAAGGCCCAAACGTCCAAATACGAGCTTATACGAATTTGAGCAGAGCCTTTTCAAACAGAAAATGCCCGACTTGGAACGTTCTGGAAACAGGTGGTGATGCATCCAGCAACAAACAATTTATGTGATCATGTGGCCATTGTCCGCTTTGGCCGACTGGCCCTCATCCCTTCGCGATTGCAGCGAAAGTCCGGTTTCCGCCCCTCGCGTCGGTCACGGCAGTTTCCGGTGCACATGAGCAATCCGCTAGGCGTTGGATGTGTTCTCGCAATTCTGGCGATCATCAAAGCAGCCAACCGGTTCCAATGCACGCTCTATGCAGACCGTCACAACATTGCTTGACAGCCAAGTGCCAAATGAACGAAGCATTGGAACATAACATGAACATATGGTGAGTCGCCGATGCCCGTCTATCCGGTCGAAGTTCCCGTTGTCACAGCGGGCCAATCTGTCCCAGTTTTGCTGACACGCGCCAGCGCAGGCTTTCCATCGCCCGCGGGGGACGACCTTGAGGATGAGATCGACCCCATTGCATGGGTCGTGCGGCATCCGACATCGACCTTCTGGTGGCGGATCGAGGGAGACTGCCTTTGGGATGTTGGCATTCGCGACGGGGACATCATCGCCGTTGACCGCGCTGGCAAGCGTCGCCTGGGCCGTGCAGTGCTCGCGGTTGTTGAGGGGGCTGTGACTGCAAAGATCCTGCGCAAACGGGACGGTAAGTACTTTCTTGCGCCAGCAAACAGTCGGGAAGCCTTTCCAGAGATCGAGCTCACAGAAGACAGCGAGATTTGGGGCGTTATTGCGGGCGTTGTGCGAAGGTACGATCTGGCGTGACAAAGCCTATCGCGATCAGTGACAGCGCGAACTTCTACGTCAGCGCCGAACGGATCTTTGACCCTACCCTAAAGGGCGTGCCTGTCATTGTGCTGTCGAACAACGATGGCTGCGCTGTCGCGCGCAGCGATGAGGCGAAAGCGCTGGGCATCAAAATGGGCGAGCCACTGCACCTGCTTCGCAACAAGATCGAAGCGCATGGGGTTCGGGTTTTTTCATCGAACTATACGCTTTATGGCGACATCAGCCGCCGCGTGGTCGAGGTCTATGAGGATTACACACCGAACGTCGAAATCTATTCAATCGATGAGTGCTTTCTGGATTTCAGCGGGTTTAGGGACCGTGTGACCCATGCGAGGACAATGCGTGGCGATGTGCTGCGGCGCGTTGGTGTGCCCGTCCGCGTCGGCATTGCGGCGACCAAAACCCTCGCAAAATGTGCCAATGACATTGCAAAGAAGAACCCAATCTTTGCAGGCGTTCTGGATATGACCGACCCAGCGTTGGCCGATTGGCTACTACCCCTCGTACCGGTTGGCGACATCTGGGGGATTGGGCGGCGGACAACTGCAAAGTTGGAGGGTCTCGGTATCAGCACGGCAGCCGAGTTGCGTGATATGCCGCTGCGCCAGGCACGGGCGCTGGGCACCGTGGTGTTGGAACGCACCGTTCTCGAGTTGCAGGGGGAGCCCTGCATTGCCTTTGATGATGTAGAGCCGCAACGAAAAGGAATGGCCGTTACACGGTCATCGGGCAAACCCATGGAAGACTTTGATACTGTTTTCCAAGCCATCACTGCGCATGCCACGCGTGCGGCAGAAAAGCTCCGGCAACACGGGTTGGTTGCGGGCACGTTGACGGTGTTTTTCCACACCAACCGACACCGTGCTGATCGGCCACAATATGCGGGGTCGCGCTCGACGCGTCTGACGCCGATGTCATCCGACACAATCGAGCTGGTCGCAGCTGCCAAGCGTTGCGCCCTTGCTGCCTGGCCGAAGATTGAGAACCAGAGCTACGGGTTCACCAAAGCAGGCGTTATGCTGGATGATTTGTTGCCGCTGGAGGACCGGCCAAGGACGCTCTTTGATGCGCCACCACGATCACCGGTGCTGATGACAGCACTTGATGCTGTCAACAGCCGTTTCGGCAAAAAGACGATGGTGCTGGCCAGTGAGGGCACGTCGCGATCATGGCAGCTACGTGCCAATCACCGCAGTCCACGGTACACGACGCGCATATCGGACCTGCCAGTGGTGAGGTGAGCGCGCAGGTTCGCTATGAATGTGATTTCAACGGTAAGAGCTCGGCCTCAAGGCTGGCACATGACCCTTGACAAGTTCCCATTTTGGTAACATATGGGGAGAGGTTCCCAATGAGGGAACTTCGTGAGGTTGAATGCGGATCCTGTCGAGACGAACCCTTGTGGAATACTGGACAAAGCATGCGGCGGCGAAAGCCCCGCTGCAGTTCTGGTACGATGAGGTTGAGCGCGCTCAATGGGAAAGGCCGCAAGATGTGAAAGATATGTACGGCGCGTCGGTAGACTTCGTGAGCGACAGCAGGATCGTATTCGACATCGGCGGAAACAAGTTCCGGCTGGTCGCCCGCGTCGTGTATGGCCCGTACTATCGCGTGATGATCAAGTTCGTGGGGACCCACGCCGAATATGATAAGATTGACGTAACCAAGATCTAGGTAAATCAGGAAAGAACAAATGGAACTCCGTGCCATTCGAACCAATGAAGATCTGGATTGGGCGCTTGCGGAAATCGAGCAATACTTCGATGCACCGCCCGCGCCTGGAACGGAAGAAGCCGATCGCTTCGACATCCTGACGGATCTCATCGAAGCCTATGAGAACCGTGAATTCCCAATCGAAGCGCTCGATCCAATCGAGACGCTGAAGGTCTTCATGGGCATCAAGAATAAGAAGCAAAGCGATTTAGCAGAGCTGGTTGGCGGCAAGCCCCGCGCGTCAGAAATCATGAACCGCAAGCGTCCTCTAACCCTGCGGATGATCCAAAAGATCAACAGCAGCTGGAAAATCCCAGCGGCCTCTTTGATCGCACCCTATCACCTCGAGGCCAACAGCGAAGGGGCCTGACCCCCCGGGCATGGTTCCTCCCGGGCGCAATCTGTATACGGGGGAGCTTAGCGCGCCATTTCGCTAGCGCGTGGCTTTTTCACCGGGGAATCCACTTGGAAGCCACCTTGGCCAGCAGCGGAATTAAAGTGATTAGATTACAGAGGCTTGGGAGTGTAAACTTGGTTCTCAAGGTGGATTCTTGAGTGGTTTAGTCAAGAATCCACCTTGGCCAAACCCTAGCCAGTTTGGCCAGGGTTGGAAGCCACCCCAGCGGTAGCGTGTTTTGGGCTTTGCAGAACCCGCTGATGAGAACGGCAGTGCAAAAGTTTGCCACGGAAGTGGCGGGATAATCCTGCTGCGGGCAGAGTAAAACTTTGCCACTTTGGCCCTTTCTGGTGACAGGGAGGGTGGGGGCATTTTAATCGTGGAACTT
>Ga0208413_1000873_pt1 | contig 21086 bp, 17 predicted proteins | sample AntAceMetag02UKD_FD_184761 | JGI IMG/M metagenome (GOLD analysis project Ga0208413, IMG submission 184761) | Saline lake microbial communities from Ace Lake, Antarctica - Antarctic Ace Lake Metagenome 02UKD (SPAdes) (version 2) | ecosystem: Environmental > Aquatic > Non-marine Saline and...
AACTGTATAATAACGTAAGGCCGCATCTGAGCCTGGGGTTCAAAACCCCGAATCAAGTGCACAAAAAAGCCGATTGCTGATAGCAATCGGCTCCATTTAAACCGTCAACGTATTCTAGGACGGGACAAAAATTAAATTGCTCATGCCTATTTTTTCTATGACTAATCGCGAACGCCAACCAAGGCCCAATTGATCATTTAAAGCAGTGATACTTTAGAAAGCTGAAATTGAATAGGGTTGGAATTAGCAACAATTGTCATCTCAAGGTTGTATCTGGCATTGCCTACGTTTACCACCGGTAGCTTGAGCGTGCCGGTGGCCCCGTCAAAGACCGCCGCTGTATAGCTCGTTCCTTCAAGAAGTTCAGCACCTGCTACCTGAAAAATCAGCGTTACCGGGTCAGCCAGTTCTAGCGTTAGTCTGTAGAACTTTCCGCCGGCGCTTAGCCTTGGCAGTACTAATTGACCGGTGCTGCCATCGAACGCGCCAGTAGTGTTTGTCTCTGTTGTTATGGGCGCAAGCGAAGAAATTTTCTGCGCTTCACGTAGCCCTGTGTCGTAGGCACCGTTGGTGGTCGCTGCGTTGTCAGTGCTAGTTGCTTCGCCGGCGAAAAAGAGTCTGTTGGAAACAGATTTAGCCAGAATCGCTCTGTCAGCGACGGTAGAACCTACCTTAATGAAAGAATAGGCGCCTTTGGCAAATGGGTCGCTGTTCCAGCGCGTAATTACTTTATTGATAGGCTCTGGTATGTCAGTGCCCCACATGGTTCTTAATATTGCCATTGCCTCAGCGACAATGTCATCATCGCTTTTACTTTCAATTTCCAGCCCATACTTGCCGGCATTGAAACCTAAAAGGTGTTTGTTGCCAGTAGCCTTGTGCCAATTGACCCACTCATTAAAGCGACCCTTTGGCGTACTAAAATAATTCTGCATAGTGGTGTTGTCCCAGAAAACGCTAGGAAATTCTAACCACACTTTGTTCAGTGAGCCGGAACCTAGGCCTGAAATTGCACTTAGTTTGTCGCTGGGTAAAGCAGGACTAAACGTGATGTCGCCTGCTTTGAGCACCCCCAGAGGAACAGTTACAATAACTCGGTCACCGCTGTACTCGCCCCTGTTTGTAGAAATAGTGACTCCGGTTTCGGTATAGGCGACAGTTTGAACAATCGTTTCGGTTTTAATGTTTAGGCCAATGGCTAAGAAGTTGGTGATCGCATCAAAGCCATCTGGGAACAATACGTCTCCGCCAGAGGAGGTTACGCCTTCGTCAGTTCCAATTTGAGATAGCTCGCTAGCATCCCCTGCGTACTCGTGTTCCTTGATGGTGTTGATTAGTGAGTCAAGTGCTTGGGTACTAAAGCCATTGAGTGCACCTTGGCTTACTGCAGAATCGACAACATCCTGCACAGAGGCATCAACATTGCTTGCGGTAACGTTGGCTGCAAATTGAGTGAAGACTTCAGCAAACAGCTGCTCTTGTGCCGAGGTGAGGGGGTCTTCCTTGCCGTCAGAATCAAATACGCTGGTATCGTCATAGTCAAATAGGCCGGTCAGCGGTGCGTTGATCTTATTCGCCAGCTCGGTTATTGGATTGCCGGTGATAAAATGGATCCAACTGGCCCCTAAATCGAGGGCTTTACCCGTTGATCTGTCGGTCCAGATGCGACCGCCGACTCTGCTGCGAGCTTCCAAGATGACGACCTCGTATCCTGATTCTTGCAACGTTTTTCCCGCTGACAGGCCAGAAATTCCGGCGCCGATAATGATGACTTTTTCCTGCGCAAATGTGACTTGACAAAGGCCGAAGCAGGCTAGTATTAGGGTCGTAATGCGCAGCATGAGCTACTCCTGATTCTGTTTATTATTATGGAAAGCTAATAATGAGAGTACCTTAATAGCAGAAGTATTATCTGAGGGAATTGATAAGGTATCGAGTATTTCTGGAAATCTCTCACAACCAGAACAGCACCATCGCTGTCGGTGTTGCCACGAGTTGAGCAATGCGCGCCTATAAATCCGCTAATTTTGTTATCCCACTTGATCAAAGAAAGCAGATGTTAAAGGTTTTTAGCTCGGGTATGCGCTAGGCCACGATTAGCTGTATGTTGATATTTTTGTGGCAGGGAAGGTAGAGGGAGCAAACCTGACAGCGTCGATGTGAAGCCGTTTCTTAGAAAAGGCAGCGATTTCCTAGTAGAGTATTAAGATATCCAAACTCGATCTACACGGATTAAGCAGAATGTTATAGAGTGACTCGATAGGCGTGTGCTGTTAGCTCTGCCGATAGATGACGCATTGACCAGTTAACTATTGATTGAGAGGGATTCCGGTTAGTGAAATTCTTACTTTTGGCCAATGTATGATAAATTAGTTAACAAATACACGGAGTAACTATTCATGAGTAAAGAACAAAAAAGCAATAAAGAAACTAAGAAGAAGGCAACATTAACGCCAAAAGAAAAAAAGGCTGCTAAATCGGCTGCTAAGCAGGCAAAGAGCGTGCTCGGCCCTTAATACAATTTTTGACTAAATTCAGATGGAAGCTGCAAAGCTTCCTGGTCAATAAACGAGTTTTCACAAGCAACAGTGCGATGTCAGTCCGCTCTTTTGTGCGGGCCATCGTTAAGTGTAAGTTCCGCGCAGGTATGTTGCGGCATTCGCTGTTTAAAAATAAGCTAGGTTACTAGCCTTCTCTGCTATTCAAAAAATACAAAGGGCCGAGTCATTACCTAGAACCCCTTAAACCACGGCTTTTATTCTGATCTTATTTACGAAGAAACGTGTGGCGCCAAGCTGATACGGTCGTGCCTAGGGCTTCCCTTCTCGCGCTTCTTTTTGCTTCCTAGTTCTCCCTCTCCCAAATATTTGTCAATTCTTAATTGGTTTGGGATAAGATGTCCTGACTTGTATTTATAGATTTAGGGCTGCCTGCTATGTCCTACCCTGGCTGTTTTTTTATGAGATAAAAGCTCTATTCAAGAGACAAAACCTCCATTCAGGAGACAGAATATTTATTCACGAGACAAAGATATTTATCACGAGACAAAGACATCTATGACGACAAGTTCACACAATATATTGCAGTTTTTCGCTAGCGGACTATTGCTGCTAGCATTTTGCCAACAGCTAAACGCCCAAGCTCGCTATGTCGATCCGGCGACTGATGAATCTCGACTGCCTTACGACGGTCATGTGTTGACCGATCGTGGCGACGACCAGATTGTGAGATTCCGTAATTGGGCTGCCTTTAACCCTGTGCGATCAATCAAGGCGGGAGATGACGTACTTGAGTTGCCTAATGCGCTAGCTGACTTTTCTAACTTTAGCTATGAGGTGGATGGCGAATCGTTCACCCTAGATGACTATATGGTCAATAATCATACCGGCGGCCTGCTAGTCATTAAGAATGGTGAGGTCATGCTAGAGCGATATGGTTTAGGCAACACTGAAGAGACCTTGTGGATCTCGTTCTCAGTTTCCAAATCTGTCACTTCAATGCTGCTTGGCGCTGCAATTAAAGAAGGGTACATTACCAGCGTTGATGATCCCGTTTCAGAATATTTACCTCGTCTTAAAGGCAGTACTTATGATGAAGTCAGTATTCGCAACATTCTTAATATGGCTTCGGGTGTGGAGTGGAATGAGGACTACACTGATCTGAATTCTGATGTGGCGACTTACCCCTCAAACAAAGTCATTGAAATGCAGCGCTACCTTGGCACCAAACCGCGAGTTGCGCCTGCCGGTGAAATGTTTAATTACAGCACAGCAGATACGGATCTGGTCGGGGCTATCGTGCGCTCGGCCATCGGTAACAATTTAAGCACTTATCTAGAAAATATGATGTGGCAGCCATTCGGAATGGAGTTTGATGCCAACTGGGGAACACACGGTAATGAGGGAGAGCACGGTGGCTGCTGCATGAACATGGCGCTTCGCGACTACGGTCGTATAGGAATGTTTGCAATGAGCGAGGGGCAGCTGCCCGATGGCCGTAAAATCTTACCCGATGGCTGGATGAAAGAGTCCTCAACACCATCAGCAGGAAACTCAGGCTATGGTTATTTATGGTGGCTCAATAATGACCGTACTTATCGAGCTCAGGGAATTTTTGGTCAGGGCATCTATGTAAAACCCGAGAGTAATCTAGTTATTGCAGTAATCAGTGCGTGGCCAGTCGCCGCATCTGGCGGGTCAGTCTACAATGTCCACCGCGACGTTTTCTATGACGCCGTTGATGCTATGTTGAAATAACTGTTTAGGCTTAGTATCGCGACGTTTCAGTTCGAGTTTTCTAAAACTATAACCCTAGTTAATGTGGCCGCAATTGTTAGTGAGGCCGTTAACGGATTGGGGGCTTACTGCGTAATGAAACCGCTGCTGGGCAATGTTATTAACATTTCTGTGTTAATTGGAAATAAGACTCACTGCGCTTTGTCAGCTTTTGTGGAAACAAAAAATCAGGATTTTTGATTACCTGAGTGCCTGTGTAAACAGACGTCTATCCGGGCATTTACAAAACTCAGCCCACTGGATAGTCTTAATGCTCCTAAGCTAATCGTATAAGGCAGCTAGAATGACACTTACCCGAAGAGAATTAATGGCCGCCTGCGGGTCTCTCGCAGTGGCGGCATCTGCACTGCCCAGGCTAGCGCGCGCGGCAACTAGCTCAGAAGTTGTAAAACCTAAGCGTCTTCGGCCAGGCATGACTGTTGGGTTAGTGACACCGGCTAGCAATGTACCGGAAGATCAGGATTTGCACGCAGCAATGGATTTAGTACGCTCACTCGGTTTTTTAGTAAAACCCTCATTGAATCTTTTTAGCCGAACTCAATATTTAGCCGGCACTGACAAGGAGCGAGCGGACGACCTTAATGCCATGTTCGCCGACCCTGATATTGATGCAATATTTTGCGTAAGAGGTGGCTATGGTTCTGGCAGACTACTGCGTTATCTCGACTACGACATGATTGCAGCCAACCCAAAAGTTATTATGGGCTATAGCGATATCACTGCGCTTTTAAATGCTATTTATCTGCGCACTGGATTGGTTACCTTTCACGGTCCCATCGCCGGCGGCAATTTTTCGGACTACACCTACAGTCAATATAAAAAAGTGTTGATTGAACCAGCCTCAAGTACACGTATCGGCGAGCCTCCTGAATTTGAAACTAGCCCAGGTGTTGTTGAACGGGATAACAGGCTGACAAGTATTGTCTCAGGCGTAGCCGAAGGACATTTGATAGGTGGCAATCTGTCTCTGATGGTGACTTTACTCGGTACGCCATTCGAGCCTAATTTCGCGGGAGCTATTTTATTTTTGGAGGACGTTTCAGAGCCGCCTTACAGCGTCGATCGGATGCTTACTCATCTTTGGATGGCCGGCAAGCTAGAGCAGGTCGCTGGCATCGTGCTGGGAAAGTTTTCTGACGATGGCTACGACAGTAATACGTTTAGTATGGAAGAAGTGCTTCGCGGTCGTTTTGAGCCGCTGGGCATTCCTGCACTGCGTGGTGCGATGATCGGACACACTGAAGACAAGGCTGTGGTGCCTCTAGGTATTCGAGCGAGGCTCGATGTGGATGCCGGATCCTTAACTTTACTTGAGGCTGCCGTCAGCTGATTACGGGGTAACTTAGCCGGTTAAGACGGCCAGCGAAAGCAGGCGGCGGTCTGAAACTCTCTTGAGCTAGTTCCGCTATCTAATCATCAAAAAATGCTGATTGAGTCAATTGGCGCGCTATAGGCAGTAATCTGTTTGAATCACCATCGGCATTACTTGTGCCATACCAAGCAACTACTATATCTCGATTCAGATCGATGAATATTCCTTGGCCCGAATAACCACCTTTGAACATCGCGCCATCGGGCCAAATCATGTCCCATTGCCATGCCGCATGAGTCGGTGTGTCACCGGGGAAGCGCCGTTCCAATGCTTCGAGCTGTGTTGAATCGAATTCAATGCCATTGTTTGAGCTAAGGTCTTTAAGGTGATTATCCCTGATTACCCCAAGGCCATTTGTGGCAGTGAAAATTTGTCCGAAGCGAGCAATATCTCTTAAACGGGCCGATATTCCTCCATGAGTGGCTGGAGTTCCAGCCGGGCTAATCATCATCATGGCATCAGCCTCGGCGCCCGTCTTGCTCCAAATTAGATCTTGCAAGGCTAGCCATAGAGGCTGATTAGTAATGCTCTCGAGGACTAGGCCCGTGACGAAAGTATTTGCCGAGACATACTCGTACTTTTCACCGGCAGGTAGGTGACTCTTCATGGTGGCTAAATTTGCGAGTGTCGTTTGCGTTGGGTTCACCGGCGCGGTAAGCCCCAAGGATTCTTCGTAGCGATAGATGCAGGTTTTTGTATTCTGATACCCATCACTGTCTAGGCAGGATATACCAGAAGCCATATTAGCTATATTTCTGAGGCTAATGCCTTGCCACTGTGTGCCGGCCAGCTCAGGCAGATAATTTTCGACGGGCATAGCCATATCCACCCTGCCTTCACTTTCTAGTGCGGCCAGTGCCGTCGAAACAATGACTTTGGTAACTGACCAGCTAAGGTGTCTCTCAAAGGGCTTCATTCTTGGATAAGATTCATACACCACTTTGCCGCCTGCTAACACAATTATGCCGTCGACTAGTGGGCTGTTCTCGACATAGTCCTGCAAGGTGGTATCCCCTGCTGGGGTAGTGATTGGGAAATGCGCTGCGGCGGTTTTATTTGTATTCTTGCTGGCGCCCTCAAGCAGTCGCTCAGGTGAAGTTCTAGCGATAGTGGCATGAGGATAAAAAGAGGCAAAGTTCTTCCATACGTAGTGACTAATAGGGCCGCCATCATCAAAATTCTCAGGTGTGTGCATCTGATAGAGTTCGCGCACCTGCGCCAGTGAGGGCTGGCTCTGTGCGAACGCAGCAGTGGAGTCTAGTAGTGTGCCAACTAAGCCAACCGATAAGGTAATAGCGGTTTTAAAGTAAATGCGACTCTTCATGAAAGTATCCTAAACCCGAGTGTGGCTAACTTTTTAGCCTAACTTTTAGCCTGCCGTAGATTTGTGAATGGTTCTTTGCAAGCCTCTATCAATACTATCGGCGGCAACGTGTTTTCAATGCGGCCTGCAGAATTCCCAAATTCGTTTTTCTCGATATTGTAGCTGGAACAATAACTAAGACCTACTAATAGGACGAGTTTACGTTCCGCTATTTTCCCTTCCACTTAGGTTTGCGCTTTTGCAGAAAAGCTTCTCTAGCTTCCTTTCCATCCTCACTGTCAAATGCTGCGGCGAGCGCTTTTAAAGCGGTTTCTGGCACGTCTGAAAAGGGCATGTCTTCCATTTTATAAAGAAGATCACGGGTGTTTTTCAGTGCTAGGGGTGACATCTGGCACAGCTTATTGGCAAGCTCTCTTGATCTTTCCCGTAATTCGTCGCTAGCAACAACCTTTGTGATCAGCCCGAGCTGCTGGGCTTCCTGAGCAGAGATTGGTTCGCCAGTGAAAATAAGTTCAGCGGCGCGCATTCTTCCAATTAGGCGCTGCAAATACCACACATGCATTCCGGGAGGTCCAGCAAGATTTGGCACGCCGGGATAGCCAAAGTCGGCATTATCGGCTGCGATAATCATGTCGCAGGCGAATGCCAGTGTGCATGCACCTTCTCTGACATAGCCATGGACTGCAGCAATAATCGGTTTGGATAGTCCGCGTACAATGTTTAGAGTGTCTACATAAAATAGGCGAAGGAATCTTTCCATTGCGGTGGAGTCAAAGTCATCAATGAATTTTAAATCAAGGCCGGCTGAAAGGCCTTTTCCAGCGCCCATAAGAATAATCACTTTTACGCCCGAATCCTCATCCGCTCGCGTAAGCGCGCGATGATACTCCCGTGTGGAGTCTTCATTAATCAAGTTGAGAGGGGGATTGTCCAGAGTGATCGTCGCGATCTCTGAATCAACGGTATAGTTAAGTGTCTTAAAATCCGTGTTAGTCATACTATTGATTCTAGTTCATAGCTCAGAGAAATATCGAGCTTATCGATTCGAGGATTTAAGTTCCGAAGCGCCATACTTCCGAAGTTTTAAGTTCAGGAGATTTAAAATTTGAAAGGTTTAATGCTCGGAAGGTCTATAGCTCTCAGGGAGTTTTAAATTTCGATAAAAGTCTTGCCGAGACTGCATGATTGATATCTTCTCTTTTTAATTAGAAAAAAGATAGAAAGTGAATCCAAAGGGTGACCTGACTGCTCGGTTACTAGCCCGGATAGTGTTCGATCGACACTCTTTATTTTGATCAAAAAAAAGGTTGTGGGCTTTGTGGCTCACAACCTTTTCTAGATCAGGCATCTATTTGACTATTTATTAGTCTTCTTCTTTCCTAGCCAGCCAGTCCAGCCTCTTCAACACCAAAGCGCAGGTTGAATTGATTCAATGGCAAATTGCGAACTCGAATGCCAGTGGCATCAAATACCGCATTGGCCAGTGCCGGTGCGATCCCCGGTGTTCCGGGTTCACCTGCGCCACCAATTGCGTTTCCGCTGTTGATGATATGGGTTTCGATGAGAGGAGCTTTATCCATGCGAACTGATTCATAGTCGTGGAAATTGCTTTGGACAACCGCGCCATTTTCGATGGTTATCTCGCCATACAATGCAGCGGTCAGGCCATAGATAATAGCCGATTCAACTTGCGCGGTGATTCCATCAGGTGAGATTGCAAAACCTGCATCAATAACGGCTACAACACGGTCCACGCTTATCTCTCCATCCACCACTGTTGCTTCAACTACCTGCGCCACAAGCGTTCCAAAGGATTCTTGTAGTGATATGCCGCGGCCTTTGCCTTCCCCTAATGGTCGGCCCCACTGCGCCTCGTCAGCAGCTTTTTTCAATACGGCTAGATGGCGAGGATGCTCTTTGAGAAGAGCGGCGCGGTACTCATAAGGGTCCTTGCCTGCAGCCACTGCAACTTCATCGATAAATGACTCAGTAAAGAAGCCATGTTGCGAGTGGTCTACGCTACGCCAAGCGCCGAATGGAATATGAGTCGGGCTGCTGACATAGCCAATATTCTGCGCGGGAATAGCGTAGGGAATAAGAGGCGCTTCAATAGGCTCGTTCTTATCGACGTAAGTGTTTTCCCAAGCAATGGGATTGCCGTCGTTGTCCAATGCGGCGCGGAAGCGGCTTTGCACAGCGGGGCGATAAAAATCTTGGCGAACGTCTTCTTCACGAGACCAGATGAGCTGAACTGGGCGTCCGGCATGCTGTGCGATAAGGGCGGCTTGAATTGCGTAATCAGGACGTGATTTTCGTCCGAAGCCGCCACCCATAAACTGATTATGGAGTGTGACATTTTCAGTATCGAATCCCAATGCATCGGCGACTGCTTGGCGGAACCCTAGAGGGTTCTGGCAGCCTACCCAAATTTCACAGCGGCCGTCTTTGACTTCGGCTGTCGCATTTAAAGGTTCCATACAGGTATGGGCAAGATAGGGAACGCGGTAGTCAGCTGCAATAACCTTTGCGGCATTCTCAAAAACGTTTTCTGCGTCACCCACTACAGAGTCAGTCTCCCGGCCCTGGGCAGAACTAATGGCGTCATCAAATTGAGCGAAAATCTTTTCGCTCGATACAGAGTCATTGCCAGCGCTATCCCATTCTATTTCAAGCGCTTTAAGACCTTGACTGGCGGGCCAATAGCCCTCAGCAATAACGGCAACTGATTCCCCCGCAGCGAAGCCTCCAATCATATCTCCTGATTGGATGGCTGGAAGTTCCACAACATCGACTACGCCATTTATGGCGCGAGCGGCCTCGTCTTTGGTCCCTATAAGCGAACCTCCAAAAACAGGCGATCTAGTAACCGTGGCATAAAGCATGTTGGGCAAGCGGACATCCAATGCAAATTGTGCCGTGCCATCAACTTTGGAAGGGATGTCAAAGCGTTCCACATGCTGGCCCATAATCTGGAACTGTTCAGATGTCTTTAAGGTCGGCGTATACGATGGTTTCATCATTGATGCGGCAACAGCGAAAGCTGAATAAGGCTCGCGGCGGGCGCTTGGAGTATGAATCAAATGACTTTTCTCGGTCTTAATTTCACTTTCAAGGACTTGCCATTCCTGAGCTGCAGCCTGTACCAACAATTGCCTGGTGGCGGCTCCAGCTACGCGTGATCCTAGCTGCCCGGTGAAACGAATGCTGGCACTTCCTCCAGTAATTTGTAGATTCAGCGCGTCGGCGACTCGCATCAATGTACCGTCTATAGAAGGTAAAATGGCGTTAGGGAATTTTGCCCCCGGAAATAAAAATCCTTTGCCCACAGCGTAGTTGGCATATTCACCAACCGCCGGTGCTTCTTCTACACGAACAAGGTTCCAGTCGGCATCGAGTTCATCCGCGACCATCTGTGCAAGTGATGTGTGAATTCCTTGCCCCATTTCTGAATGAGGGATAATTGCGGTGACAATATTGTCCGCGTCAATTTTTACATAGGCGTGAACGAGGGTTTCCCCATCGCCGGCCACTAAGTCTTTTAGATCCTGCGCTCGATTGCCCGGACGCATTGCAACGCCCACGACCAGCCCAGTACCTGCGATAACACCTGTGCTTAAAAATGCTCTTCTAGTCCACTTATTCACCGCTCACCTCCAGGGATTTAGTAGATGCGGCAGAAACGCCAGCGACTTCATAATAACTTGCAGTGGTTTTGATGGCCTGACGGATGCGGCCATACATGCCGCAGCGGCAAATATTGCCTTTCATGGCGCTGTCTATATCGGCATCATTTGGATTTGGGTTGTTAGCTAAAAGTGCAGCTGCAGACATTAGCTGACCGGACTGGCAGTAGCCGCACTGTGGAACCTGGTGTTCAATCCATGCAGTTTGGAGGGGGTGCCGCTCGTTCGCGCTTGGTGCTAAGCCTTCAATGGTTGTGATTTTTTTTCCGTCAACCGTTGAAACTGGTGTGCTGCAAGAGCGAATCGGATTGCCTTCGACATGCACTGTGCAAGCGCCACATTGGGAGATGCCGCAGCCGAATTTTGTTCCTGTAAGCGCTAATTTCTCTCGGAGTACCCACAGTAGAGGAGTTGAAGGATCAACCTCTATTTCCTCCCGGATACCATTTACAATTAAAACCGCCATGTTCGCTCCTTAAAATTGATCTGTGATTAGAGTGTTTGATCGTTTGTTTGTAGGTTTTTGTAGGTTCAAGTACCTTCAACAAGGCACAGTCCTAAATCTGATTTTGGCTTATCCCAAACGCCAATTAGAATAATAATAACCGATTTAGATGGGCTGACCACTGCATTTCATACAATCTGACAAAATAGTTATAAAATGTCAAGAAGTGGGCTAGGTGTATGTGGCCAAATTGAGCTAACATGCCGCCCATGGAAAAGCTAAAAAATAGCGTGTCACAAAAAAATCAAAAGCGCGAAGCTGTACTAGAAGCCGCTGCCGATGTTTTTGCTCAATATGGCTTCCGTCGAACATCGATGAACGATATTGCTCAGGCAGCCGGAATATCTCGGCCTGCTTTGTATTTGATGTTTGAAAATAAGGAAGACCTTTTTCGCGGCGCGGTTTTATTTAGGCAGAGCCAGGGAATAGATAAAGCGATTTTTACGTTGGCCAGAGCTGGTTCAATTGCTGAGCGTTTCAACGCGGCGATACTTGCCTTTGAGAAGGTGTTCTATGAGCCTGTCGCACAATCACCACATGGTGCAGAGTTAATGGATGCTAGCATCAGTATTGCGGCAGATCTTATGAAGAAAGGGCAAGACCGGTTAGAAAAGTCATTGGCGCGAGCTTTAGAAGAGGCTATTTCAAGTCAAGAAGTTGAATTCACAGGGATGCCTATGAAGCCTCTAGCGTTTACTCGCCTACTAATGTCTTCAATCATTGGAATCAAGAAGCATGCGACTTCGACCAAAGCGTTAAGGCGTCAAATTTCAGAAGTCACAGGGATCTTCTTTAAGTCCATTAAGACAACATCTTAATAAGCAACTGGGTATGTCCCGCCAGTAAATAAAATGAGTAAATACCGACTAAGTCAGCCGCCGCGGCATAGTATGAGTACTTAGCCTTCAATAAAAACCCCGTGCCATGTTAGATTACTGACTCAATAATTTAGTTATAGCTCAATTCTCTACTACTCCCGACGCCACTGGATGCCGTTTTGATGACTCACCGATTTTTTGCCTGCTTAGTCTTATGTGCTCTATTGTCGGCCTGCGCTGTAGATGACGGCGCAGATAGCAGGATAAGTAGCGATCTAACTAGTAGTTCGGAATCTGGGATTGATATAAAGCGACTCTCTACAATAGTAAAAACGTTAGCCTCCGACGAGTTCGAGGGCCGTGCGCCAGGCGGCGTCGGGGAAGAGAAAACGGTAGCTTACTTAATCGAGCGTTTTCAAGCATTGGGACTGCGGCCCGGCGGAGAAAATGGCAAATGGACTCAAGCGGTTCCCCTTATCCATACCCAAGTTCAAGGTTCGGCGAATGTTCAGATTAAGACCGCTGAGGGAAGCCAGATTTTAGAGCAAGCACGTGACATCGAATTCAGTACTACCCGACCCGTTGAGAATATCGATATTCAAAGTGCTGATGTGGTTTTTGTTGGCTTTGGGGCTGATGCGCCGGAAAGGGACTGGGACGATTTTGGCGATATTGATTTGAACGGGAAAGTCGCAATCTTTTTAGTTAACGATCCGGATTTTGCAGCGGCCAGTGATGAGCCTGTAGCCGGAAGATTCGGCAACAGGCGAATGACTTATTATGGTCGTTGGGCCTACAAATTTGATGAGGCGGCTCGCCGTGGTGCAATTGCAGCCTTGGTGATTCATGAAACCGAGGCCGCGGGATATGGGTGGAGCGTGGCGTCGTCATCGCCTGGAGAAAACTACTCAATAGTTAGCAAACCAGGGGACATAGCACCGGTAATGCTGCGAGGTTGGCTGCACGCTGATGCGGCTGCCAGTTTGTTTGAAGCGGCGGGGCTTGACCTTCAGCAGCAAAGAGAGCTTGCAAGACGCCCAGAATTTAACGCATTTACGCTGAAAAACATAAGCTTTAGCGCGGACTTAAAGATAGATGTAAAGCGCATAATGAGCCAAAACATCTTGGCGGTTCTGCCCGGGCGAAGCCATCCAGATGAAACCATTATGGTTTCAGCCCACTGGGATGCTTATGGTTTGGGTGAGCCCGATGAGCAGGGTCGAACAGTTCGTCCGGGCGCCAATGATGACGCACTAGGCATCGCCGGGGTATTGGAACTGGCGCGAGTGCTAAGCGATGGCCCAACGATGAATCGTAGTGTGGTGTTTGCCGCATGGACAGCAGAAGAAAGTGGTTTGTTGGGTTCGCAAGCTTATGCTCGCAATCCAATATACCCGCTGGAAAAAACCGTTGCCAACCTAACTCTCGATATTTTGCAAACAGCAGGCCTGGCACGCGATGTAATTTTAGTTGGTGAAGGGCAAAGTGACCTAGAAAAAGATCTGGGCCTAGCGGCGGCGCTGCAGGGTAGGGTGGTGACACCCGAGAGCCTTCCGGAAAACGGTTTGTTCTTTCGCGCTGATCACTTTTCAGTCGCAAAGCGTGGCGTACCTGTATTGCTGATTATGGGTATAGCGGGCGGTGCCGACCTCATCGATGGGGGGCGTGCTGCTGGGGACCAATGGATAGCAGACTATACCGGCAACTGTTATCACCAGACCTGTGACGAGTGGAGCAGTGACTGGGATTTGCGCGGCGCGGCGCAAGATATAAGTCTTTTCTATACCATAATACAAGACCTAGGGAACTCTAGACGGTGGCCGCAGTGGTATGAAGGCTCAGAATTTAAAGCAATTCGAGATAGCAGCAGTGGAGTTCGACAGGACTAGTCGGTGAAGTTGCCGCCGCTGAAGTTAATATAAATTAGAATTAAAATAATGACGATTTGGCCGCATTTCAAAGAATGGTTTCGCGGCCCCAATAGCACATCTGCTAATGATGTCTTGGCGGCAAATGATCAATAATTTTGTCAGCAGTCCTCTTGGTTTCTTAGTTGTCATCTTGATCATTAATTAACGTACTGTATCCACGGTGTATAGTTGCAGCAATAATTCCTACCAAGTTATAGCAGTCAATCGCTGAGTTAGTGCCTGCAGTCCTTTACCTTTGTTACTGATTCTCCATGCAAGAAAATTATCAAGAGCTTTCCCTTCCCCTAAATCCAATGCTATGAGTGTGCCGCTGTCGAGGTGCTGTTGAATACGCGTTCGCGGCAGGTGGCCTATCCCAATCCCTGCCAGTATCGCCTCGACTTTTTGATCGATGTTTTGCACGTAAAACATTTGCCCATCGCTGCTTAAGCCTTCGCTGCGTTTTACATCGACGAAGCTGGTGTCATGGGTAACGACGCGTCGAAGTTTGGGAAGAACAATTTTTAGGGTGTCAGGATCGCGGGTCAGGTCCGCTTGCATGTGTTGGGCTGCAATCACCGGCACCAAGTCAGTATTTTCCATTGGTATGGCTCGATAGCCTTTTTGCAAGGGGACTGGCCCAGGCACGCCAATAACCAGATCAACCCGGCCCAATTCGAGAGCTTCCCAGCCACCGTTGAGGACGCATTCACAGATGTCTATTTCTATAGTGGGATGCTCTTTTAGAAATCCGTGCAATGCGCCAAAACATACCGGATACGATTTAAGAAACTCTATAGCGATACTGATGCGGGGCTCCCAGCCTGTAGCCACTTGTTTCGCTTTGTTCGCTAGTCGCGCGGTAGTTTGAAGTATTTCTCTGCCCTCAGCGAGTATCAAGCGTCCTGCCGGTGTTAATACAGAGCGACGCCCCTGACGCTGAAACAGGGCAATGTCTAACTGTTCCTCTAACTTTTGCACGGCGTAGGAAATGGCTGACGTAGCTTTGTTCAGCTCCTGCGCAGCTTTTGCAAAACTTCCCCGTCGCTCGATGGCATCTAGCGTCTCAAGAACCTCTATGGTTATCGGATTTCTTGCGTTCATAAGGCATTCCAACTGTTCTAATAATTAGATCATTCTAATCGAAAAACACGCCTTATTACAAATTTTCAAGTCATTACAATGGCTTCATCACTTAAGCATTCAGACAAACACAGCATTGGAGCGATAAACATGAAAACACTTATAAATAAGATAACTACTTCAACCGCCGGCTTGGATACCTTGCCTCTTCGTGTAGGCGCCGGCGTGATATTCGCCGGACACGGAGCGCAGAAATTATTTGGATGGTTCGGCGGATATGGCTTAGAAGGCACTGCGGGTTGGATGACTTCCATCGGACTGGAGCCTGGACTGCTGATGGCAACAATGGCCGGTGGTGCAGAATTCATCGGCGGACTGTTACTGATTGTCGGCCTACTGGTTCGTCCCGCGGCGCTAATGCTAGCCGTCACAATGGTCGTGGCCATCGTTACGGTGCACTTGCCAAATGGTCTCTTCATGGCAAATAACGGCTACGAATTTGGCTTGGCCTTACTAGCCGTTAGCATTGGTCTGATGTTCAGGGGTGCTGGTAGCCTGAGCGCGGATCGCCTCTTGCAAGCCAAGCTAGCTAGCTGAACGAAAACAACAGGCCGATGCCTTGATGTCGACCTGTCATTCAACCGATATAACAGGAGCAGTAGGATGGGATTACTACACAAAGGAGAATGGGTCGACCAGTGGTACGACACCAAGAGCGGCGGTAAATTTCGCCGTCAAGATAGTCACTTTAGAAATTGGCTGACCCCAAATGGCGAAGCAGGTCCTAACGGTGAGCAGGGCTTTAAGGCAGAGAAAGGACGCTATCATCTATATGTGTCATTGGCTTGTCCTTGGGCGCATCGCACCTTGATTTTTCGCGAGCTCAAACAGTTGCAAGACATTATTGACGTTACTGTAGTTGACCCTATCATGCTAGAAAACGGCTGGGAGATGAGCGATCCACTTTACGAACTGGACTTTCTGTATCAGCTATATCTAAAAGCTGATGCCGACTATGAAGGACGCGTCACAGTGCCGGTATTGTGGGACAAAAAAACACAGACCATTGTTAGCAATGAATCCTCAGAAATTATTCGCATGTTTAACACGGCATTTATTCAGTTAACTGGCAACGCTGATGATTACTACCCACTGGATTTACACGAGACAATTCATTCATTGAACGATCGGGTTTACCACACAATCAACAACGGTGTTTACCTAGCAGGGTTTGCCACCACACAAGAAGCCTACGAAGTGGCATTTCATAGCTTGTTCGATTCGCTGGATTGGGTCGAGGGTTTGTTAACGCAGCAGCGCTACCTAGCAGGCGAGGTTCTGACAGAGGCTGACTGGCGTTTGTTCACTACCTTGATTCGTTTTGACGCGGTGTATTTTGGGCATTTTAAAACGAATCGTCAGTTATTGGCCGATTACCCAGCCATTAGCGGGTATATGCGAGAGCTATATCAGGTCCCTGGCGTAGCGGGAACTGTCAGCTTTGAGCATATCAAGGCGCACTATTACGCCAGTCATCTGATGATAAGCCCCACTGGAATAATTCCCGTTGGGCCAGAGCAGGATTTTACGGCCGGCCATGGTCGACAGAGGCTAAAGCGCGTGCCAGCGTTTGCAGCACAACCTTTGCGTGGAGATGTCGCGTGAAAATACTCGCTTTAGCAGCAACTAGTAGTACTAAATCCATTAACGGTCACTTAGTTCGATATGCCGCCAGCCAAGTAGAAGATGCTGAAATCCAGATACTCAACATCAACGATTATGAGCTGCCCTTATACAGTGAAGATAGAGAAGAGCAATTGGGGAAACCTGAGCTGGCCAAAGACTTTATAGAGCAAATAGCCAACAGCGATGCCGTGATAATATCTTTTGCCGAACACGATGGTTCATACACTGTAGCGTATAAAAACCTCTTCGATTGGGCATCTCGGGTAAATGTGAAAGTGTTTCAGAACAAGCCCATGGTGATGCTTTCGACTTCGCCTGGCCCCGGCGGTGCTGCCAGTGTTTTGGCATCGGCCACGGCCTCAGCGCACTTCTTTGATGGTGTGGTAAAGGCCAGCCTGTCGGTGCCCAGTTTCTACGACAATTTTGATATTGAGCAGGGCCGAATTACTAATGATGAGATTAATAAGCAGCTATATACCGTTGTTAATAGCTTGTCTAAAAGCTCGGTCGCGGCACAGAGGTAGCTAGTTTAAACGAAGTGATTAAAAGGTTTTTTTGATTTTTTAAAGGAAATAGTTAACAAATGAGATAAGAAAAAGGCTATGAAATTTTAAAGCGCGAAAGTCTAGAACAATTCGGGTTTGCGGAGTTAAAGGAGCATCGCTTGGTAAAAGGCCCAAGAGGTTTGGCTCGCATGAAAACACTGATGGAAGCTGGCTTGGCCTAGAAAGCTCTATCTACCTTGCCGATGCCCGCTTTTCTTTAACGTGTTGGAGCTTCAGTCTCGATCCAGACAATAGGGCCATAGAGCGTCATAAAACATAATAGGATTTCGTGGCCCCGCATCGATCATTGTCGAGAGGGAGTAAAAGTTTACAGGAGAAAATAATGGATTCAATCAGTCAGCTTAACCATGAAGATGAGTTTCAGCGCGCCTAGCGTGACCCCAGTAACACAAACATTGAGTTGCCAGTTATCGATGTCAACCGAGTGCTGGCCGAGCACTATCAATTGAGTGAGCCACTTAACTTCACCCGTACCATGTTGTGGGACATGGAAGTAGATAAGTCGCGCAGGCCTGACCTTTACATTCCCTCGGTTGTATTAAAGGGCAGCGCCCAAACGTGGGGTCAACGTTCGGCGGCCGATGGTGCTGAGTCTTTTAATCGGTCATCAAAGCAGCGCTTATGGCTTGAGTCTGATAAATATGGGTTAGTACTGGAACAGCTCCACCTCAACTGCGTGCAGCAAAAAGTTTCCTTCATCGCAGCGGCTGATCTTGCTGAGGCTGATGGCAATTTTCTTCACGGCGGCGCAGATCAGCCTTTATTTCATGTCGAGCACTCTGTTAGCGGCGATGAATTGCAGCCACTGAACAGGTTGCGTATAGCATTCCTTACCGAAGACCTGAGCCCAAACTGACTGAGCGCTTTGCACTTATTGCCAGCGATGTGTACCTGCCTGAGTTCATTGAAATCTACATCCGATATGAACTGAATATCGAGCTGACTCGCCTCGACATCACTTGATCTTCACGAGGCCTTAGTTGAGTCATAGAAGTTTCTGAACTTAACAAGTAACTAACTAACTTACTTTTTTTACAGCGGGAGTTGACCGAGCAACTTGCCAGCATTGAGTATCTGCATGCCATGGTGAACTTTTACTGCGTCTGATACTTTCTCTTCAGATTTAGTAATAACGAATTGGTTAATGACTTATGTTTGTGAGTAACCATGAGTCAAGTGGCTGACCGCTTGCAATCTCTAATCTTCTCACAAACCGCATTGTGTTTGCGTGTCGTTTCCGTAGTAATTAAGTCTTTTAGAATTTTCTTAAACCATGTCAAGCCTATGTCTCTATTTTGACGACGATGCCAGACTAGAAAAATTGGATCCGGGCTTAATTCGAATGGTGGCCAGGCAACGTGAAGTTCATCATTTATGACTGCTTGTTCTAACGCTTCGGCTGGTAGAACGCAGATCAGGTCTGTAGATTGTAAAAGTGGAGCCACTGCAGACATATGGTTGACGGTGCATGCGATTCGGCGCTTCAACCCTTGCTGGGCTAATGCCTGATCTGAATAACCAACCGTGTCTCCTGACAACGAAACGAAAAGGTGATCTGCCGCCGCGAATTTCTTTATGGTGAGACGACCTTGCGCTAAGGGGTGCCCCTTGCGCATAACACAGACATAGGTCAGATTGAACATAAACTCTTGGACAAAGGATGGATTGTTGCCAGTCGAACCACCGACAAGAATGTCCACCTTACCGCCGTCTAAGACTTCTTCGGTGTTTACTATGGTATAGGGAATTGCATGAATATTTATGCCCGGGGCTTCCTTCTCAATCATCTGCCTGAGTGGTACCCACGCCATGTCGACTGCCACGTCTACTACCGCGACCCTAAACGTTCTGTTGGCGGTTGCTGGATCGAAGGTCTGGTTGCTCAATGCTTCGGTAATTATGTTTAGCGGTTCGTGGACATTGCTCCACAGGTTTTGCGCATAAATTGTGGGCTGGATATTGCGCCCGTCTTTCACGAACAGCTCATCTTTCCAGATAACTCGCATCTTACTAAGAGCGTTTGATACCGCTGGCTGGGTCAGCGCCAGCCGGTCGGCGGCGCGTGTGATTGAGCGCTCCGTCATGATGGCATCGAATATCACCAGCATATTTAATTCTTGGGGCCGCATGGCTTCCTCCTCATGACACCTTCGCTGTTCGTGTTCTGCTTTTAGTCTCGCAGGGCGGCTATGTGCGGCCTATATTACATCACAAAACATGATGATATCTATATCAGCTAATAATTATTAATAATGTGTTTCAGGCTCCATAATCTTGCCATCGAATTAGAAAGTCGTAGTAGACGATGGAGTATGACATGAACATAGCCCGCACAATAAGACCTCTAGCCATCACCTCGATAGTAGCCTTACTGGCGGCCTGCGGTGAAACCGAGCAGGTGGCAAGCGCAATACAGCAGGCGATACCCGTCGCTGTGGCAACGGTCATTGACCAGCGCATCACTGAATGGGATGAATTTTCTGGCCGCGTCGAAGCGCCGCAGACTGTCGAGCTTAGCCCAAGAGTTTCCGGCTATATCGACAGGGTAACCTTCAAAGAAGGTTCCGAAGTAACCGCGGGCGATGTACTGTTTGTGATCGACGACAAGCCCTTCGCCGCGCGCGTTCAAAAACTGCAGGCGCAACTGGCCACTGTGGTTAGTCAGCAGAGCCTGGCTGAGAAAGAATACAATCGTGCCCAGAGTCTTCTAGATCGCAATGCGGTCTCGCAGGAAATTAGGGACGATCGATTGGCGGCACTCGAACAGGCCAATGCGCAGATCGATTCGGTCTCCGCCTCGCTTGCTCTAGCCGAGTTGGACCTTGGTTATACACTAGTGACAGCCCCTATCTCTGGCAGAGTGTCGCGAGCTCAGATCACTAAGGGTAATTTCGTCACTGCCGGGCAGAGCATCCTCACCAGCTTGGTTTCCACTGAGCAAGTGTATGTCTACTTTGACGCAGACGAGCAGACCTATTTAAAGTACATTCAGCTGGACAAAGAGGGCTTACGCCCAAGTTCCAGGAAGTCGCCTAATCCTGTTTACATGGGTCTTGCGTCTCAGCAAGGTTATCCGATAACTGGCCACATCGATTTTATCGACAACCAGATCAGCGTGGCAACGGGTACTATCCGCAGTCGTGCGGCGTTCGCCAATGATGACGGCCTGTTAATTCCTGGTATGTTCGCTCGAGTTAAAGTCGTCGGCAGTGGCTCCTACGAGGGCATACTCATCGACGACAAAGCGATAGGCACAGATCTCGATAACAAGTATGTGCTGGTAGTGAACGCTGAAAACGTCGTTGAGTATCGGCAGATAGAAATGGGCGAGAAGCTGAATGGGTTGCGGATCGTCAAGAGCGGCTTGAATGCAGACGAACAACTGGTGGTCAGAGGTATTCAACATGTAAGGCCGGGAATGGTGGTTGCGCCTACGACGGTCGAGATGGCGAACCAGACAACTCTCGATGATCTTATTGCTCAGCAACACCGAGTCGATGTATCGCGTCAATCTTCTGAGTTCGTGGTTGCACGAAACTAATTTTTCTACGCATTAATTCCTCCCCCTCCTCTTGCAGTGCCTGGGTGCTTTGGTGACAAAGTGCCCTTTTTTTATTCTCGCTGCACAGTTCTCTAAGCAATCAACAGTAGACAAATTGCGTCTGCGCAAATTCATCTTGCAATGCAACGCTATGTGCTTCGCGAGGCGCATTTTTCTGGGCCTAGCAAATTTTTATGCCATTTCTTTATATTCATAATAATGATGTGTTTCATATAAACTAATAATTATTATTAATGCTTTCTGTCCCTCATAATCCACGCTATCGAATCAATTATCTTGCTC
>Ga0208413_1000894_pt1 | contig 20775 bp, 20 predicted proteins | sample AntAceMetag02UKD_FD_184761 | JGI IMG/M metagenome (GOLD analysis project Ga0208413, IMG submission 184761) | Saline lake microbial communities from Ace Lake, Antarctica - Antarctic Ace Lake Metagenome 02UKD (SPAdes) (version 2) | ecosystem: Environmental > Aquatic > Non-marine Saline and...
ATCGCAATCCGCAGAGTCCGCCGTCAACCAGCAACTGCTGGCGGGGGAAAAACGGTGGCTGGATGAGCCCCTGATGGTCTTGGATGACCATTCGCCCCGGGCAGCCGTCAAGATTGGCCGACTGCGCGAAATCGTGGTGCGTTTGCTCAAGAGCCGGATTCACGCGGCGGATGAGGATCGATTGCAGCGCAAGCCCGTCATTTCTGATCCCGAATTTCTGGTGCGAGAGCTGGGGGTTTCGGAGCTGGATTCCGCCCCGCCGCCGGATCGTCCCTGTCCGCCTGATATGGAGTGTTTCGAGCCGGGGGGGGGCCTTCCAAGCAAGAAGGCCTTCGGTAGTGAAGCGGTGCCTCGCTGGACCGGTGGGGTATTGGGTTATGGCGATACCGTTGATCGTATCCAACAGCTTTCGAGCGCGGGCTTCAGAGAGTTTCGATTGATCGACACTTGGGCGGAAATGTGCCCCCAACTCGATGACCTCGTTGTGGGCCTTGGGCCTAATTTGAATGATAAGGCCTTGGATTTCGTGGATTATATTAATGCGTTGGCTTGGGCGGTGCTGGGGGGAGTCGCGGGACCCAAGACGCTAAGGTTAATTCCCGCTGACCTCAAACTGGCTGAAAGTATCGCCCGACAAAAATTGACTGAACGACGCGATGACCCCGCTGCCCATTTTGATGTCTTTGGATTGGGAGAGACGCAGCCGACGCTGATGCTCTTTTTAACGGAATTAGTGCTCCAAGAGATAGAAGCGGAAACCCTGCCTGTTGCCATGCGCCGCGATGTCGTGGAGGCGGCTTTGATTTCGCTGCATGTGACGCTACAGGTGGTCGAGCCCGCTTTGGCCCGTGGCCGCTGATAGGGCAGGTTGATGAGCCGAGGAATCGGCCCGACCGTCGGAGAGGCAAGGGCGCTTATTTTTAATTATCACTCCCGCGCCGCCCCGCCGTCAGAACCTGTCTGGCGGAGGTTCTCTTGAGGTTTTGAGTGGAAGCCTTTCGCCCGATTCCCGGCGCTAAAGTAGCAGCATCCGCTGCAAGGCTGAGGGGCGGACGGCGCGTTTCACTACCCCAAGGTTGCGTGTGACAGCCGGGCAGCGCTTGATGGCGGCATGCGTCGATTGATCGTCATTTTGTGGGGACTGGGCATGGGCGCGGCGGGCGCGGCAGAGGTTGAGGCGCGCACTATTCCGGCCGAGGTATTTTGGCAGCAGGGTTTTCCCTGGTGGGATGATACTGGGCAAGACGTGGTGGAGCCCTGGGAGATTCCGGTTTATCAACTCAGTTGCGCGACGTGCTTGGAGAGTTTCACGGCGATCCTAAATGGAGAGGAAGAGCCCGCGGCCCTCTTTTTTTTGAATACCTCCAACTTGGCGGATCGAGCGGTGGCCCAGACCCTGATCGCTACGGTCTTGGCTCAGCCGAATGAGGCCGAGCAACGACGGGTATTTCGCGAGCTGCTGGGGAAGTTCGTGGCCGCTCCGGAAATCTATTTGAATGATTCGGTCCTCTGGCGGCAGATATGCGAGAAAGCATGGGGGCCAGGTCCGGTGGCGGTCGGGGATCCTCAGCCGTGGGCGGCGGCGTTGAACCAGCTCCATGCCCAAAATCGAATCTTGGGTTGGCTCGATGTTTACCAAACGCCGGCGTGGCTAAGTATGGCGGAAGAGTCGCGACGGGTGCCGAGCGAGGAGGACCTGGATGTCCTCGCTCGGCAGTTTCGCATGCTGATGGTAACGGAACCTGCCCTGCAGCCCGATCTGGCGGGAGAGCCGGTGCGGGTGCATTCGATCCGATTTGATTCTAGTTTGGCGCTGGGTGCCGACGGCTGGACTGAGCTGGTCACTCAAATGCAAGAGGGCGCGCTGTGGCTCTGGGTCGAAAATCGCGCGACCGAATCAAAACAAGTCCAGCAATGGCGATCCGAGCTAGAGTCGCTACCCGATCTTAGTTCGCGCCGGGAGTATTTCTTGAAAACCTTCCGAGCTGTTGCAGAGTGGCGGAAGCAAGGAAAGTGGTCGTTTTTGGATGTGTTGAAGTCAGAAAGCTGAACTTGGTGTCGATCAGGTAGTTAAATTGCGTTTCTGCATGGGGTAATAATGTAATACTTAATGCGCACATCAATCATACTGGATGATGAATTAGGTTTGAGGCTTCGTCGCGCTGCCAAGGATCAAGGCATAACCTTGAGCGCATTTTTAGCGGAAGCCGGAAGCGCTAAGTTAGGTTTGAAAACACCAGAGATTTCTCCTTTTGAACTTATCGTGGAAACTGGAAACGGTCTGCAGGTTGGGGTGGATTTAGACAAATCCTCGGAACTGTTGGCTGCTGAAGATCAATCGGTTTACGGCCAATGAAACTCTGCGATGTAAATGTATTGGTCTACGCGCATCGGGCCGACAGTTGCTTGGAGCATAGGGCTTATGCGGATTGGATCACAAATCTGGCCACCGGAGAGGAATCCTTCGGCATCTCGGAATTGGTGCTCAGTGGATTCGTTCGGGCGGTCACTAATCCTCGGGTCTTCAAGACGCCCACCTCTCCTTCGCGAGCCTTAGCTTTCTGTGACGCACTGCGCAAGCGCCCTCAGGCCGTGTCTCTTGTGCATGGTCCTAGGAGTTGGGAGATTTTTGCGCGACTTTGCCGGGATCTTCCCGCCCGCAGAAAATTAGTCGCCGATGCGTGGCACGCAGCTTTAGCGATTGAACATGGCTGCGAATGGATTTCGACGGATGGAGACTTCGCTCGCTTCACCGGGCTAAAGTGGACTCATCCTCTGAAGGCCTGACGGCGGCAAAGACTTAGTCGCTTTGAGTCTGTTGCCACGGGGATCTTTGAGTTCTCGGCGGTGCGGATCAACTTTGGGAGACTATCGTTGTGGCGTTTGCTTAGTGATCGAGCGAAAGCCTTGGCCGAGGCGGTTGAAATCTTACTTTGGTTTCGAAATGCTCGGGAGCGGAGCTGATTCGGCGGTGGCGACCAGTTTGTTGAGGTTGTCTCCGTATCGTTTGCTGAGAGCGCGAGCGAAGGTCTTGGCGGCGGCACGTTTTAGATCTGCTTTGGCTACGTCTTGCCAAAGCAGAGGGATGGCGTCTTCGCCGTGACGTTCGGCGATGAGAAAGATCGCGCGAGCGGCGAACGCGTAGTGAGCCTTGTTGAGTTGGGTTAAGCGCTCGGATTCTGGTTGGTTTTCAACGGCGGGCCACTTGCGGAGCCGGATCTTTTTTTGCAACGAGGCGTAGCTTTGCAGTTGGGCTTCAAGATCGTATACGAGCCCGGCGGGTGCCGCGCCGAATACTTCCTTGATGGCTTTCCACGCCACATAGTTGGCGGTGCCGTCGCACAACCATCGGCGATCTTTGCTGCGAATCATATTTTCAACGAGACCCACCTCGGCGGTCTCATGCAGAACGACACTCAAGATCACAGGGTCTTGATAGGAGAGCGCTTGTGTGGCCATATTTTGGCGTATTGCGGCCAGACTCTCCAGCAGAGATTCGATCTTATCAGGGGCGGGTGGCTGATTGAATTCTCCAGCGTAGATGACGGGGAATGTCGGCGAGTAGAACTCAGGTTTTTCTTTCCGATCATCGACCTTGTTTTTGGTTTCCTCGGACGTGAGCTCCTTAGGGTTACGCAAAGAAACGCTGGCATGAATGCTACCGTCTCCGTAGCTGAGGTTGTGATCTATCTGTTGGGAGAGGATGGCTTCTCGGATTTCTTTGATCCGCCCATCAGGCGCTTTATTAGCAATGCCGCCATAAAGGGAAACGGACCCCGCATCGGTGACCGGATCGTAGCTAAAGCCGGGCAGCGATTCACCACGGCGCAACCGCGCGATCAGTTCATCCCGGTGCATATTGCCAGGTGGCGAACGGTAGCCCGCTGCTCGGTTGCTTGGGATAATTTACGATACGTTTCAGCGAGAATTTCATAGTAGCCCAGAAAGGTATCGAACGTGCGGGCTTGGAGGTCGGTCGGGGCTTCGAGCCCGACCTGTTGGGCGATTATCTGCAAAAGGACGGCGCGTTGTTCTTTGATATTGGCGACGGCGAGCGGACGCCGTTCGGGTGTAATCATCGGCTTTGCGTCGATGGGCTCCGCCTTGTTTTTGGCGAGACGGTCAAACGCGAGTTCCATCCAAGCCTCTTGGCCTAGGGTATACTCGACGGAGTGACTCCCTCGAGTTTCAACGAGGCGATCGGGGCGAAGGGAGTGGGGGGGCAATCTCCGCAGTGACAATCGAAAGCGACGCGGTATGAATCGCCGCGAGGATTAGGTTCCGCCAGAACGACCCGCTTCGTAACCGGGCCGAGTCGGGAAGGGGAGGCGACTGATTGGTGAAGTGCATCGAACTGTTCTGGGGTTGTTTTCTTGCTGATCGATTTTTCGATCAGCTCAGCGTTGCGCCGGTAGGCGGCGCGGTAGGACGGTGAGTTTTTCGTCGAGGGCGGCACGACGTTGGCGTCGGTCGAATGAAACGAAGTGGTCGCAACGCGTTTCGAGGGCAATCGCCACGTGAAGTAGATCGAGACTACGGGTTGCGTGTTTCGCCGAATACCGGATCGCCAGATCCGTGGCGCGGGAGAAGACTTTTTCGAGCCGGTAGGAGGTCCGGAAGAGCCGACCGTCGGCTCGATCTGTATCGATCATCCCGAGCGAGGCGGCGAGTTGTCGAGAGGTGATCTCGTCTCGAAATCGTTTGAGCTGAAGCGCGTTGACCATCTCCAACTCGTGCAGGTGTGAATAGGCAATTTCGGTTCCAGCCGATTCGATCAACTTGATCGCGGCAGCGGAATCGGGCTCAAGCACATAGGCTTTGAGCAGCACGCCCGTGTCGATGTAGGCGATCATCGGTTGCCCCGCGCCTCGTCGAGAACGCCACCGGAGGCGGTAGATGAAGCCACCGGACCGTTGGGGTAATGTCGCTGGAGCAGAGCCAGATGATTGATCGGCGCGGCTCGGTTGGCTTTTCGCGGTTGGGCCGGAGCCAGCACGGCAAAGGGGCGTCCGCGTTTGGTGATGGTGATGGATTCGCCCGCGAGGAGTTCACGCGAGATACTGGAGAACCGGTTGCGTAGGTCTGCGACGGTGGCAGTTTTCATGATAGAAAAAGTATCATGAATCGATGGCCGGTCAAGTTCTGGTGATGGGAGGGAGGAACGGACCGCTGGGCCGTCCGCGGTGGAGTTGCGATGGTTGGACGGTGGACGGTGGCCGGTCAGGTTCGGCAGGGTCGGGGAGGGTAGGGTGGGGCCGCTGGGCCGGGCGCGGTGAAGTTGCGATGATTGGACGCTGGCCGGGCGCGGTGAGGCAGAGGCGGACGACCGAGCGGTCCGTCCCTCCCTTGAACGCATAAAAAAGCCCGCGACCGGTGAGGGCCGCGGGCTCAAATATTAGGATCAGATGATCCGCTGAGTCTTGTTAGGACTTGGCTTCTTCGGCCGGAGCTTCGCCGTTATCTTCAGCTGGAGCTTCTGGGGCTGCGGGAGCTTCTTCGGCGGCGCCGCCTTTGGCTTGCTTCTTCTCTTCGAGCTCGGCCAAAGCGGCTTTGCGGGAGAGACGCACCTTCTGGGAGCGCTCGTCGATGCCGATGCACTTGACGGTGATCGAGTCACCGACTTTGCAGACATCCTCGGTGCGGCGGACCCGGAAGTCGGCCAGTTCGGAGATGTGGCAGAGGCCTTCTTTACCCGGCATACACTCAACGAAAGCACCGAACTCTTTGGTGCCGGTCACGCGGCCTTCGTAGATCTTGCCTTCTTCGATTTGGGAACCGCCGCCGCAGAGGGCGTCGATTTCCTGCACCGCGCGGTTCATGGAGTCCGCGTTGTTCGAGTAGATGAACACCTTGCCGGAGTCGTCATCGGAGATGTCAACTTGGGCGCCGGTCGTTTCCACGATGCGGCGGATAGTCTTACCACCCGGTCCGATGAGAAGACCGATCTTCTCGGGGTTGATTTGGATGGTTTGGATGCGAGGCGCGTAGGTGCTGAGGTCCTTGCGAGGAGCCGGGATGGACTCGAGCATCTTCTTGAGAATGGCAACGCGAGCGACGCGGCACTGGTGGATCGCCTTCTTGGCGATGTCGTGGGGCAGACCCTTGATCTTCAGATCGAGCTGGAAGCCTGTGATACCCTCGGTGGTGCCAGCGATTTTGAAGTCCATGTCGCCGAAGTGATCTTCCTCACCGAGGATATCGGTGATGGTTTCCCACTTGCCGGAAGTCGGATCCTCAGGGTTCTCACAGATGAGACCACAGGAGATACCGGCAACCGGAGCGATGATGGGCACACCCGCGTCCATGAGGGACAAGCAGCCGCCACAGATCGAGGCCATCGAGGTCGAGCCGTTGGAGGCCATGAGCTCGGAGACGACGCGGATAGAGTAGGGGAACACATCCTCACCGGGTAGCACCGGCACGAGCGAACGCTCGGCGAGGGCACCGTGTCCGATTTCGCGGCGGCTTTGACCACCGAAGCGACCGGCTTCACCCACGGTGAAGGGAGGCATGTTGTAATGGAGGATGAAGGACTTGGAAGTCGCTCCACCGGTGAGGCCGTCCATGGACTGAGCTTCCTTGGTCGGGCCGAGGGTGGTGAGCACGAGGCCTTGGGTATCGCCGCGTTGGAACAGGGCGGAACCGTGGACGCGAGGGAGGACGCCAACTTCACAATCGATTTGGCGGAGATCCTCAGACTTACGGCCGTCGGCCCGTTCGCCCTTCGTGAGAACGGTCTCGCGGTAAGCGTGTTCTTGGAGGTCTTCAAAGACGACGGAGATGTCGACATCGGTGCAGGTGCCTTCGCCGAGTTCGGCGTTAACCGCATCGCGGGCCTCGTCCTTGATGACCTTGAGGTTGGCGTTACGCACGGGACGATCAAAACCGAAGATAGCGGGACCGATGCGGTCGCCGGCCACCCGCTCGATGATGGCGCGGGCTTCGGCGGAAGCTTGGACGAGATCGAATTTCTTCTTCTCTTTACCAGCGAGCTTCTGGAGCTCTTCGATGCTGGCGATGATGGGTTGGATAGCGGCTTGGCCGAACTCGAGGGCCTCGATGAAACGGTCCTCGGGGATCTGGTCAGCAGAACCTTCGATCATGAGCATCTCGGTCTTGGTGCCGACGTAGATCAGGTCGAGGGTGCTGGAGAACATCTGCTCGATCTTTGGGTTGGCGACGAATTCGCCATCGATCTCGGCCACGCGCACGGCGCCGATCGGGCCATTCCACGGAATGTCGGAGATGGCGAGGGCGGCCGAACAGCCGTTGAGCATCAGGATGTCGGACTCGTTGATTTGATCACATGAGAGCAACAAACCGATGAGTTGAACTTCGTTGAGGAACCCATCGGGGAAGAGCGGGCGGCAAGGACGATCGCAGAGGCGGGAGGTGAGGATTTCCTTCTCGGAGGGGCGACCCTCGCGTTTGAAGAAACCACCGGGGAAACGACCGGCCGCGGAGAATTTCTCGCGGTAGTCGACGGTCAAGGGAAAGAAGTCCTGACCGGGGCGCATGGTAGTGGCGGCGGTGGCCGACACGAAGACCTTGGTCTCGCCTTGGGTTACGGTGACGGCGCCATTGGCGAATTTCGCCATGTCACCGGTGGTGAAAGAAAGTCCCAACTCGGAGACTTCTACGGTTTGCTTGTTATTCATATATCTTAACGGAGTTTGCGTGCTGCGGACAATGGGAACCCCACCGCAACACGCCGCGGAGGGGTTCAAGTGGGGCCGGTTCAGTTCGCCGAAATGCGAAGAGGTCACCGTGAGGTGCCGGACCCGGAAAGGGTTGAAATGGATTAAAGGAGCGGTAGCCGCTCTCGCGAAATCTCAAATCCGGTTCGAGAGATTTCTGGATGCCGCCCGGAGACGGGCAGCAATCAGAAATGTCCCGATCGAAGAAAAAGCGAGGGAGCTGAAAAGAACAACGGGCGACTCCGATGGAGGAGTCGCCCGTGAAAAGACGGTTACTTGCGCAGGTTCAGCTTCTGGAGAAGCTCCTGATACTTGGCGAGGTCGTGACGCTTGACGTAGTCGAGCAGTTTACGACGACGGGCCGCCATCTGCAGCAGGCCACGGCGACTGTGGAAGTCCTTGCGGTGAGTGCGAAGATGCTCGGTCAGGTGATTGATTCGAGCGGAGAGGATCGCGATTTGGACTTCGGAAGATCCGGTATCCTTATCGTGGGTTTTGAACGCTGCGATGATTTCGGGTTTAGCGACTGTAGACATTGGTTTTATTTAAGGGTTCACGACTGTAAGGGGGCCGAGACCCCGCGATTCCCGCCTTCGTCCCAGCGCTAACTGAGACGTCAGCCGAAACCACCGTTCCAATTCCACAGAGTGCGGAACCAGTCATGGTAGTCCCCCGCAACCGGCGGAGTTCCACTAACGCAAGGGGCAAACATCCCGAACGGGGCCCACTCGCGCAAGCGCATTTTTAAGCGTATTTCCCCGTAGTGATTTAGGGAACTTGGCGGGGCTCGATACCGGGTCCGATCCCGGTTTAAGCGTCCTGCTGCGCGGACTCGGTCGGGGCGGCGTCGGGCGCTCCTCTGAACCCTGTTACCTGCCCTCGGAGTTTCTCCGTCAAGGATCTTCGATTGAAGGGTGTAATTGATCGGTGAGTTAGTGAGGGGTGCGATTGTGCTACGGAGGTAGTGAGGGAGCCAACGCTTTTAGCGGCTGCTGAAAAGTCCTCGCGCACGCCGGTCGACGTCGATTTTAGCAGGTAAATGAGTTGTCCTCGCGGGTTTGAACTTGAGAGGCTTCGCTCTTCCCCACCGATGACCTCAGACCTTACGCCCGCTGCTCTTACCGTTCGAAACTGTTTATCCCTCACGAAAGTGATTGCTATCACCGCTGACGGCCCTCGGGTCGAACAGACGGTAGCAGATGCGATGGTGAAAGGATTGTGCTCAAGTGCTACGATCGCGATGGGTGAGGAGGCTTTAGCCGCTTCATCGGGTGGGCTCACAATTTCTCTAGCGGATGACACCACTCAGGTGGATCTCTCGAGTTTGGCCGGAGGTAGCGAGTGGATGTACTTCAGGTTGAACGAACAGGGTGGAGGCAAACTGATCGCATCACGGACGCACCTTATCTATACGCTGTTTTGCCATATCCGGGATAATTATTTGGACCGCGCAGCCACGGAATTCTCCACCGGAAAACTCATCCCGATTACCCTAGCTGATATCAATGCCCGGGATGATCTTTTGACGGGGCGAGCGAGTTTTCTGATCAATCGGGAACGCCAGGTGCAGCATTCAGATATCGAGGCATCTTTTCAGGAGATGGCCCGGATCGGTTCGGCACGGGTGGTGGTCAACGAACTGGCCTTACCGTTTGGCTACGATCGGGGACCGGCGGGGGAGGTTTACTATCGTTTCTACGACTATCTTCCGGACCTGGATCAGTTCGTCGAAACCAAGTTCAACCAAGGCACCTACCCGCCGGAGCATCTTTCGGCCAATCTAAACTCCCTCAAACGGTTGGCCCGGTTGGCCGACAAATATGGTCTGATTCCCGGGATGGAAGTCGCCAACCCGCGCTCGGCTCCCGAATCACTCCTGAAACGTTACCCGTTTTTGCGCGGGGCTCGGGTAGATCATCCTTTCCGGTGTTTTGAGCCGCGCTATGCGCTGACGTTGGCGCATCCGGCGGTCCGGTGGCATTATGCTGAGCTCATGCGCACGATTCTGCAGGAAGCACCGGAGCTGGGATTCATTTCCACGCTGATTAACGATAGCGGTTCCGGCTTTGAGTTTACGTCGAGTCTCTATCCCGGTCGCAACGGCGGCCCGTATGTGATCAAAGAGTGGGCGACCGATGCGGCCATCGCTCAAGCCGCCGCGAAGAATATCATTCGTTACTACCGGTTGCTGCGGGATGTGGCTCATGAAACCAATCCTGATTTTCGGATCGTCACTTCCTTGCGAAACATTGCGGAAGAGTCGGAGATCATCATCGCCGGCATCGACGATGGGATCGATCTGCGGATGGTTTCGCAGCGATCCGATGTCGATGGGGACCGTTGGAAAAAACAACACGAGGCCGCCCGCGAAAAGAACTCCGATTTTGTCGCCGACGCGATAACCCGAGCCAACGAGTTTGTTTTGGGAGTCCCCAGCCCTTGGCGGGTTTACCAGCAAATGAGTGAAATACGGAGCGGTGGATTCAGCCGGACCGATGTGTATCTGGATCCTCCCTACCTGGTGCCTCACAGTGTGAACCGGGATGTCATTCGTGGTTTCCAAGTAGATCCTACTCGTGACATCGATGACCTCATCTCGCAGTCGGCGCGGTCCCAGGTGGGCCACGAATTTGCGGACAAGTTAATCGCGGTCTGGAAGCTGGCCGATACGGCGGCTCAAGTAGCTCCATGCACCGGCCTCTATGCGGGGAATGGGTTTGTCTGGTATCGATTCTGGGCGCGGCCGATGGTGCCGGATATTGGGGCCATTCCGGAAGTGGATCGGCGCTACTACGAGCAGCATTTCCTCTCGCACTTTAACAATCCACACAATGTGGATTTCGCAGCGGACATGCTCTGGCAGATTGTCTCTCCCGCGCAGTGCGATGAATCGCTTCGGTGTTTCGATGCCGAAGTGTGGGGACCCTTGGATAAGGCAATCGACTTGGCCAAGCAGGCCGTCGATCAAGCGGCGAGCGGGACGGCGGCCCACGAGGTGTTCATCGATTTGAGTGACCGGCTGGTGGCCTACCGCTGCTACGCGATGACGATGCGTAATATCTCGGCTTGGATTGTTGGGGTGCATGGTTATCTGAGCGCCGACACGGAAGCGGAAAAGCAGTCGCGGTTGACCATGGTCCAAGAGATGGTCGCCAGCGAATTGGCCAACGCCCAAACCCTGCTCAAACTCTGGGAATCCTCCGTCGTAGATTTCATGCCGGTGAATGCCTACACGGAAACGATGCACGAATATGGGGTCAATTTTGGCGACGTGTTGCGCAAGAAGATCGGGCTGATGGAGCAGTACGGCGACCGCCTGCCCTATATCGACCCCAACTACATGTGGCGGATGCCAGAAGGCTCCAGCGTCTCAGCAGACGACTACCTGAGTTATACCGATAAGAAATAACCGCTCAATCAGAGGGAGAATGAGTTTGGCTCTCTGGTCCGATCTCTCCGTAGCCGCGTTGGCGCGCAGCGACAACGTGGTCTAAACCCTGTTTTCCCGATCTGGCTCCGTCGAAATTTCGCCGCCGGTGCCCTGGGGTATTTGAATTTTGACCGTGAGTCGTCGATGCGGAAGCTCGGCGGCGATGCGGTATATTTTGTTCTTACTCTCTGGGGTCTTCGCGTCAGCGGGACCGTTGGTGGTGGCGTTGGGTGATTCGGTGACCGCTCCCCGAAAGGGTCTGGTGGTTTATGCGGAGTTGTTAGCTGCCGAGTTGAGGTTCGAAGGCGGCCCGGTGCGCGTGGGTAACCAAGGCATCGGCGGCAACACGACGGCCCTGGGGAGGGCTCGATTCGAGGAGGCCGTGATCGCGGCGAACCCGGATGTGGTGGTGATCATGTTTGGGATCAATGACGCCGCAGTAGATGTTTGGAAAACTCCGCCAGCGGTGGAGCCACGCGTGAGTTTAGCGAACTATCGGCAGAATCTCCGCATCATGATTCGAGAGCTGAAGGAGAGAGGTGCCCGGGTGGTGCTGATGACTTCGAATCCGATTCACTGGAGCGTCAAAACGAAGACAATGTATGGGCATCCGCCCTATGATCCCGATGCGGTGGACGGGTTTAATAGGCTGTTGCGAAACTACGTGGCGGCCGCGCGGGAGGTTGCCAGAATCGAGGCAGTGGGACTCGTCGATGTGTTTGCGGCGTTTGAAACCTATGATGCCAAATCGGGTCAGGCGGCAGGATCACTTACGCCGGATGGGATGCATCCCGGAAATGCGGGGCAGCGCATGATTGCTGATTTGTTGATCGCCCATCTACGGGCGACCGATGCCAGGTTTTTCGACGGACGAAAACTTCGCTAGCTCTGAAGCGTGGGGGGCCTCAAGACGGAGCGGGTTTTGTGGGTCCGTTCGAGGCGTTCTCTGTTGGATAGATCGGGGGACAGATTTCCGGGATTTGGTGGAATGGCCTGAGCCGGTGGTCCGACTGGGATTATCCGGGCACAGTCGAACGATGCGGCCGTGGTCTTGGCCCCGGGCGGACAGCCGACGGAGACGTCGGCGTTTCCCGGATCGGATAGGGACGGATCCATAGGGACAGGTTTAAAGCAGATCGCTTCTCAGCGGGTGGAAACCCCGTTGCCGCTACGGAAAGATGTTCGGCCTATTCTTGTTTCGACGAGTTTAAAATGAAATTTCAGAGGAACGAGTCCGCCGTTTTCATGCTCGTGAAATGGCACTTCGGCTACGAAAAACGTCGACAATAATGACAACTATTATATGAATATTCTTTGAAATTTATGAAAAATACCCCGTTCAGAAAAATCGCTTTGGGAGTTTTGGTGACTCTCTGGTGCACGGTCTCAGCATCGGCCAATCCCGAGATTGCCGGAAAATGGCAGCTCGATATCCCCCGGAGTTCGCCGCTCAGCGGGTGGCAGGACATGGCCTTAGTCATCGCGGTGGACGGAACGGAGGTCGAATTCACTCACCAGATGCGGTGGCGCCGCACCAATTACCGAGCGACCAATGTCGTCGATACTTCAAAAACGGTCACCAGTGATGCGTTCTTTCGCGTCGAACAGCGGCACATGGCGGTTTACCCGACCAAGGGCGGGCTGAGTCACACCACGGCCGAGTGGATCGATGCGGATCGCACGCTGCGGACTGAAACCCAGACCATGGTCGAGATTTCGCAAGGCGATGTGCCGATGCGCATCACGAGTGAATACCGGATCGGGGAGGGCGCTGAAACGCTGACTTGGATCGCGCTGCGTTCGAGTCGCGACCGACCGTTGGTCTATGTTTTCCGCAAAGTTAAAGAGAAGGATTCCGAATGAACCGTTTTATGCGCACCTCATTTTTAGCCATCTTGGCACTCATCATCGGCTCGGCTTCGGCCCAAGCTAATCAAGGCCGCGTGGCTTGGGTTATGAACTTTGACGGCGATTGGAATGTCGCGGGGGGACTGCCGGAGAAGGCGATGCTGATCAGCCTGCAAGGGCTGGCCAATCGCGACGCTCCCCGACTCTACATCGTGCATCCGCCGGATTTCCAGTGGGAGATTACCGGGCCAGTCTTTGAATTTTATCAGCGCAAGCATCACGTCGATTTCACTGATGTCGCCACCGCGGATGACGCGCTAACTTTGTTCAAGCAGTACGCCAAAGGTTACGTGGTGTGGGACAAGACGGTCGGAGCGTCTCTCAACGTGGCCTTCACCATCGCTGGGCTGGAGGATGCCGTGGTGGTCTCGGCAGACCTCATTGCGCTCGTGGAGCAGCATGGCCTCACCCCGATCGATGACCTGCGTGGTCGTTATACGGATATGTCCGACGCCGAGATTTATCAAGACGCCTACGACCGTTATTGGGATCGGTGTATTAAGGATGCGGTGATGTTGATGGGCGGACATCGTGGCCGCGTGATGCAGCCGGCCATGGCTGACTGGGGTATTCAGCGGAAAATGTTTTTCCACGACCTCTCGGCGAACCCGATTCACCCAGTGGAGCTCGCGTTGACCAAGCGGCTCTACGAAGAAATGGAACCGGGCTCGACCGTCTTCGGATGGCATCCTTACGGTAAAGATACGGAGGAGCAGGCTACCACGTTGCTTTCGGGTTACGGATTCAAAATGGAGGGGCTGCATAACCTGCCGAACCTGAGCTTCAATTCGCAGTTCACCTTTACCGAGGGATTCAAGTTCACGAATAATCACAACGTAGAGCGGAACGCGGTCCTCCAAGCCGAAGAGAAGGTCTATATCTGTTTTGTGCAGTCGGACTCGATCGGGATCGGCGTCTGGACCAAACCGGGGCGCGGGCTGCTGCCGTTTGGGTGGCAAGTGACGATGAACTGGTCGAGGTATTCGCCGGCGGCGCTGGAGTATTTTCACGAGTCCGCGACGCCCAACGACTACTTTATCGGCGGTCTCTCCGGCCCGGGCTACATGTATCCGAATCACATTCCCGCGGATCGTTTTCCGCTGCTGATGGAGGAAGCCAACGATCTGATGACGCTACTGGATGAGCGGGTGTTGGAGATCATGGATAACTCCGCCGCCGACGGCAACGTGGGCAACACCGACCTCACCAAGGAAACGGTCGATCTATATTACGAGAATTTCCCGGATGTGATTGGGTTTCTGAACGGTTATGGACCATCCCGCACGCGCGATCTGCGCGACACGCGTCCGATGATTTCCTACGATTATTACATCGACCCGAAGCGTCCACGCGAGGCCGTGACCAATGACCTCAACGAGTTGATTAAGCTCAACGCGAAGCGGCCCTATTTCCTGCTGGTGCACGTGCGCGAATCCAACGACGTCAACAGCCTCGTGGAGGTGACAAAGAACTTAAACGGACCCGTGGAAATCGTGCCGGTCGATGTATTTCTAAAGCTGGCCGCGAGTAACAAAACCTACACTACGCGTTACCAAGATCCGGACGAACCCAAACACTTCGAGGGCTACTAATCCCGCCAGAAAATGCGGCTAGTTTGCCTCAATCGATTGACTCATCGTTGCTATGATTACCTCGGTTGAAGGCATGTTGAGCCTGATCCCGATTCCTCCAATGCGCCTCGGCCGGTTGGCAAATGCCACCGCCGGTAACGTCGTTGTTTTTTGGTTATGAATCGGCGGATCCTAGTGTTGGTTTCCTTGTTATTGTTAGGGGGCGCGCGATTACTTGCTGATCTGATTAACCTTGCCAGCCGATCAGTCACGGAAGCGGGGGACGGCGCCCTGATCGCAGGCTTTGGGGGGGGAGGCGCCACCGGCGAACAGGTGCTGGTGCGAGCAGTAGTCCCGACCTTGGCGGATTTTGGGGTGGTTGGGGCGCTCAGCCGGGTGCAGCTGGAGCTCGTCGCGGGGGAGATGCGGCTCGCCAGTAACGAAGGTGGGGACACCGGAGCCGATCCCCTGGACATTGCCAAGACGGCGCAGCGGGTGGGGGCCTTTCCTTTTCCGGATGGCAGCTAGGATGCCGCCTCGCTGATTACGCTGCCACCGGGAGCCTACACCGCAATCGCGACGCCAGCGAACGGAGCTGAGGCCCCGGGAATCGCGCTGGCGGAAGTTTACAATGCGGACACTACGAATGAGGTGCGGTTAGTTAACCTCTCGGCGCGCGCAAAAGCGCGGGATGCGGCGGACCGTTTGATTGCGGGATTTGTGGTCAACGGATCGGGCAACCGGGTGCTTACCCGCGCGGTCGGGCCAACCCTCGAGGACTACGGCGTCGTGGGGGCGTTGGCGGATCCTGCGATTGAAATATTCGAAGGCGATCGATCGCGCGCTCAGGGAGCGGACTGGGGGGGGGCGATGTGAACACCTACGAAATAGCGAGCCGCTCGGCCGGGGAGGGGGTGTTCCCGTGGCGCGCTGCCAGTGCCGATGCGGCGACCATGATTCGTCCGATCAACGCGGCGCATAGCGTGCACGTCGCCGGCGCTGATGGCGGCGCGGGCATTGCGCTCGCGGAGATTTATGATTTGCGGGTCCTCCCGGCACTCCCGCCGGTTGAGGTATTTGATCTGGTGGGATTTGCCCGGAGGCCGACCGCACCCTTGGCCGAGATGCCGGGCGGCGGGGAGCAAGGCGCCGATTACCACTCCGTTGATGGCACCGGAAATTACTGGCAGATTGAGGCCGACACGTCGGCCGAGCCAAGATTTGCGGAGAGATTTCGGACCGCTCTTGGTGGGGATCAACCGCTGATCGTAGAGATCAATACCACGATTGATTTGTCCGTGTTCGGCGTTCCGGATACCGCGCTCAACCGCAGTGCGGTGGCGCACCCTGAGCTTATTCCGGATGGCAGCGGGGACGATTGGTCAGTTGATTATCGGGTCTAAAAAAACCATTTATTCATCGAGCGGAAAGGGCGCGCTCAAGCGCGGTGCGCTGAGCTTCCTCGGGTCCCGCAACGTGATCATCCGTAACCTGCACTTTCGCGAATTGTGGGAGTGGGACGACGAAACCAACGGTGCCTACGACCGCAATGCGTGGGATTACATCACGGTGCTGAGCCGCACGGAGGAAGGGGTGATCGTAGCGCGCGCGCACCACGTTTGGATCGATCACGGTGACTTCGCCAACGTCTACGACGGCCAGGTCGACGTCGTATTAGGGGCGGACATGGTGACCGTCTCGTGGAATTGATTTGGCGGCGGCTACGCCGATGATGCGGCGGACTGGGTGGAGACCCCAATGGCTTTCCTCAAAGCCAACCGGAGCGACTTTGGCTACTACGCGCTGCTGCGCGAATTTTTTGCGCCCGAGGGGATGCTGGCCTGCGCGCCGACCCATCCCAAATCGAGTTTGGTGGGCAATGCTGACGCTGATATCAACGCGGCCCAAGACCGAGGTTTTCTGACTGTCACCTACCATCATAATTGGTATCACGGCACGCAGGATCGGATGCCGCGTCTTCGTTTTCATATCGCCCATTTCTTCAATATCTGGGCGGATGATACGCCGCTGGTCGAAATTCCTGGAGTGAATCGAATCGGCGTCAAAGCCACGGCGGACGGAGGGGTTAAAGTGGAGAATTCGTTTTTTATCGATGTGGATCAGCCGGTGAAAATCACTGGCTCTCCGAGTCGAGGGGCAGGGCGACTGTGATCGGCAGCATCAACCTCGACCGGGCATCCGGCCTAGATGAGGGCTTCGATGAGCGCGTGGTGTTCGATCCCGCGGAGTTTCGCTGGCACCCCGTTGCCCCGAAAACGGAGCTGGCCGGATGGCCGCGAGCGGTTAGCTCCACGTTGCCGGAGGATTATTTCCCGGCGGGGCGCAGTCCGGATGTCTACATTCGTCCGGCGGATTACCTCCAATTGCGACTGTCTGAAGCGGGGGTCATCGTGCCGCACAATGCCGCGGACGAGCCCACTTTGCGTCGCTGGCTCCAGTCTACGACGCCGTCGGCTTTGCCGTCCTCTCAGTGCTACTCGGTTTGCCGCTCGGGATTCGGTTGGACTGCGCACCAAATAGATTAAACCTCGATCCATGCGCCCGGAAAAGAGTTCGCGGATACCGAATCGACCCTGGGGCCTCGGCGTCGGTTTAGCCGTGTTACTCGGTAGTCAAATCAGCCTGCTGGCCGACCCGGTGCCAAACCGGAATGATCGATTTGGGATCACCGAGGAGCCGGTGTTTCCTGTGCATTTGGCCCGGGCGGGGATCACGAGCGGATCGGCGAGTGGTGGGACAAGACGGCGAGCTGAAGGATTACATCATGCTCGAAACGACTAATATCCCGATTGGGGCAGCGGTCGCTGCCGTGCTTCCGCGTTGGAAATACTTACCTCCGCTGGTCGACGGCCAACCCGTCAACGCCGCCAGCCGGATTGAGGTGAACCTCCACGCCGGCGGCACGGTGGCCTCGCTCTCGATCAGCGAGGATGTCCAAAACCTCTTCTTTAACCGAAAATTATGAGGGCACGGCAATGACGCCTATCGCATCGCTGCGTTGCCGGATTTGGACCGCATCCCGACCGCGATTATCGCGACTCAACCGGCGCCCGATCCGGCGCTGATCGGCGATGATGAGATCACGGTTATTTTCAGTTTCTTCATCGACGAAAGGGGGGCGCGCGCATCCCGCTAGCCGTCGACACCGGTGATCGTTCGGTGGATCCGCGGGTGCTCGAAGCGGTGCATCAAGCATTACTAGAATGGCAGTTTGAGCTGCCGATGGTGGACGGGAAACCCTTCGCCGCCCGCGTGCTGCAGCCGTTCCGTTTTTTCGCTACGGAGTCGTCGGGGAGCTGAATCCGGGGTCCGACTGGACGTCGATGAAATCCGGCCATAGGTTCGCTCCACTATGCGTTACCTACAGCGAATTTCCCCCACGTTGCCTGTCGGTTTAGCAGTGGGACTATTGGTATTTGCCAGCGGCCTGATGGCGGCGGGAAGTTTTACCTTCAACTCTGAGACCAAGCAGCCGGACGTGTCGGCGGAAGCCAAGGATACGGCGCCCAAATACAACCCCACTTCGCACGTTCGCGTCACGACTAAGGAAGAGGCGGGAAACTTCCGGCAAAGGGATATTCTGGGCCAAAAATATTCCGAAGCTCAGATCCGCGAAGCACTGGCGGCGACGGGTCCGTTCCGACCTTTCCCGGCGGCGGGTGATGAAGCCTACCGCGCTTTGCCGGCGGACGAACGCGCGGCCATCATCGCCCAGGCCGAGACCTACCTCGGCTACGATTGGCCTACTCTGACGGCGATGCTGTATCTCGACCATTACGAGACCGGTTCATTGCGGGCCTATCAGATAGCGTATTTCGAGCGGGTGAAGGTTTTGGAGACGCTGCTCTACGCGGAGGTTTTGGAGGGCCAAGGCCGCTTCGTGCGCGATATTGCCAATGGCGTTTGGGTCATCTGCGAGCAGACCTCGTGGGCGCTACCGGCGCACCTCAACGTCGAGCTACCCGGAGCGGGTTTGCCGACGCGCGGCCATCCGATTCTAGCGCTCCTGGCGAGTGAAGTCGCCGCTACGCTAGCCGCCGTAGAATATTTTGTCGGCGATCAGCTGGATGAGCTGAATCCGCAGTTTCGTCCCCGGATGCGGGAAGAAGTGAGGCATCACATTCTGCAGCCCTATTTGGAGCGGACCGACTACTGGTGGATGGCTTATGAAAAGCCGTTCACCAACAACTGGAATCCTTGGGTGACGTCCAATGTTCTGCTGTCTGCACTGTTGTTCTCGGAAACGGATGAAGAGCGCGCCGCCTACCTGCTCAAGGCGGTGGATGTGCTTGACCGTTTCTTGAACGTAATCCCCGAAGACGGTGGCTGCGAAGAAGGCCCGGCCTATTGGGATCACGGCGGCGGCCGGTTGCTCGACTGCCTGCGTTTACTGAACCAAGCGACGGGCGGGCTGATCGATATTTACGATGAACCGCTGGTGCGGGAAATGGGCAATTTCATGTGGTATGCCAGCATCCATACGCCCTGGTATGTGAACTTCGCTGATGCCTTTGCGCTCTATAAGCCAGATGCCAGCACGCTGTTCCGCTACGGCCAAGCGGTCGGTAGCGAAAACCTGATGGCGTTTGCGGCCATCAAACCGCTTAAACCCTATTTCTCGATGCCGCGCAGCGAGTATCTGTTCCTGCGGCAACTGCCTAACATGTTCGTGCGCGAGGAGCTGACGAAGTATGATCGCGAGTTTCAGGCCAGCGAGTTTGTCGTGCTGCCTGATCTGGAGACGGCCTATGTCCGCCAAAGCACCGCGACAGGTGAAGGGTTCTACCTTGCGGCCAAGGGGGGCTACAACGCAGAGAGTCATAATCACAACGACGTGGGCAATTTCATGATCTTCCTCGACGGCGAACCGCTGCTGATCGACACGGGCGTCGGGACCTACACCTCCAAAACGTTTAGCGAGCAACGCTACGAGATTTGGTCGATGCAAAGCAGCTACCACAATCTGCCCGACATCAATGGGCAGGCGCAGCCGCACATGATCCAATGGGAGAGCGATTCTTTTGATGCCCAAGACTCCGCCATCGGGGCCACCATCGAAATCGGCATCGCCTCAGCCTATCCGCCGGAGGCGAACTTGGCCGACTACCGGCGCACGCTCCAGTTTGATCGAGTGAATGAACGCATCTCGTTGAGCGAGAGCTTAACCTTCCGCGATCATCGCGGGCCACAAGGCGGTAACCAGATCGACTTCCATCTCATGACCCACCACGTGCCGGCCCAAGGCAGTGAACCGGGAACCCTCAATCTGGCTCATCCGGAAACGGGGCTGACGCGTGCCACCGTCAGCTACCCCGCAGACTTGGATGTCTTGGTAACCAAGATTGGGCTCGAAGACCCGCGCATGGCCACGAGCTGGGGCGACGCGATCTATCGTATCACCCTAAGTGATACGCTATCGGCGGGAGAGATCGCGCGTAACTACCCGTTCGTGGTCGAACGGTCGCGCTAATTTTCCGGGCAAAGCACGCGCCGAAATACCGACTCTTCCTGTGCGTTGTTTTTATCATCCGGATTACTTATTTCCGCTGCCGTCAGAGCATCCGTTCCCGATGGATAAGTTCTGGCGGGCTGAGGCCATGATCCGGGCGGCGGACCGGGACGACCTCACGATTGAGACCCTCGTGCCGGCCACGATGGCGCAACTGCGTCGGGTGCATACGTCCGCCTATTTGGATTCTATTCGCGCGGGAGCCCTCGAACGTATCCCCGCGATCAAGCTCGGGCTTCCCGCCAGCGCAGAGCTGCTGCATCGCTCCTGCCTCGAAGTCGGCGGGACCATCCTCGCCATGTGGGCGGCCCGAGCGGAAGGCTTGGCCTGCAACTTGGCCGGTGGCACCCATCATGCCTTCCCGGATCGGGGGCTGGGTTACTGCGTGCTCAACGATGTCGCCATCGCGATTCGTGATCTGCATGAGCACGATCCGAGCGCGCGTATCGTTGTGATCGATACGGATGCCCACCAAGGCAATGGCACTCACGCTATCTTCGATGCCGACGAACGGGTTTACACCTACTCGATTCACGTGGGCCGTAATTATCCGGCCGTGAAATCACCGGGTTCATGCGATGTGGAACTTGACCGCTACGCTGAGGGCGCGACCTGGCTGGCCGCGCTGCAGGATACCTG
>Ga0208413_1000910_pt1 | contig 20507 bp, 16 predicted proteins | sample AntAceMetag02UKD_FD_184761 | JGI IMG/M metagenome (GOLD analysis project Ga0208413, IMG submission 184761) | Saline lake microbial communities from Ace Lake, Antarctica - Antarctic Ace Lake Metagenome 02UKD (SPAdes) (version 2) | ecosystem: Environmental > Aquatic > Non-marine Saline and...
CAGCGTCAGTTTGGACGACGTCACAGCCATTGCTGACACTGACTCCGGCTATGCCCGCTTCAATTCTATCGCGGCGATTGTTGCTATTAGTTTCGATGTACACGTTGCCGCGAATAGTTTCGGCTGCTGCTGTTGAGTAGTCACAGTTGGCCCAGCTAAAAGAGGCTATGGGTAGACAAGCCAGAGAGAGTAAAAAGCGGGACAGTTTAGCGTGGCAGGCAGTGACAGTTAATTTCATGACGTACTCTCTAACACAAGCGAAAGGATAGGGGCTGTAATAGTAATGTTGGATGGTGACAAGTCAGCGTCAAGCCAAGCCTTTGAAAACACTGAGGCTTTAAAGTGTCACTTGTAAGGCTGTTCGTCAACCGAACAATTGAGGGCTCTTCAGCATTTTTGATCTGGATTAGGTCTGCGGTAAGTCCTTTGTATGCGAGAAGGAAGCAGAACAAAAAAGCTAGGCAAAGGTATAGAGCGTCCCAGCAAACTTCAGCTTGTGATAAACATAATGAGACCCTATGGTTTTATCATTGAACTTACATCAGGGGGAATGCAATGAAGCCGAGAATAAGCATGATCATGCTCGGTATAGATGACATAGAAAAATTCGTGGCCTTTTATCGTGATGGGCTAGGGTTTTCACGCTCGAAAGGCCACCAGAGGTTGCCTTCTTTACTCTTACCGGGACACGGCTCGGTCTTTATGGTCTTAGCCGACGATGCTCAGCTCCCCGGACAAGGGAGTGAGTTTAATAGCTTTGCTTTGGCTCACAGTCTCTATTCAGAAGCTGAGGTGGATATGCTTATGAGTGAGGTGGTTAGAGCAGGAGCTGAGCTAGTCAAGCCGCCTCAAAACGTGTTTCGGGGCAGTTGCCCAGGCTATTAGTAAGATCCTGATGGCCATCTTTGGGAATTGGCATACAATCCCTTTGCGTGAATTGGACCGGCGAACGCGTCGCCGCTTTGTGATTATCAACACTAAACAGTGAGAACTCTATTGGAAGATTCTACACCTATACTAATTGGCGCTGGGCAATTTACCGAACAAGGGGTGGCGCCTCAGCTTGCCCAATCACCGATGGGAATTGCGGCGCAAGCGGCCAAGGCTGCGTTAACAGACACCGGCTGTGCAAAAAAAATAGTCGCTCAACTAGATACGATTGCGGTTATTCGTATCTTTCCCGATTCGTATAAAAACCCCCGTGTACCCAACCCCTTTGGGCGGGCCGAAAACCCACCGCGAGCCGTTGCTAGAAGAATTGGCGCGAACCCTGAACGAGCCATCTACGGGCAAGTGGGGGGGAATACTCCACAGAAGATGATAAACGAGATGGCCGAGCGCATTAGTGCTGCAGAGGTGGGCATCGTTTTGCTTACTGGGTCTGAGGCGATCAATACCGCTCAACTTGCAACGCGCAGTGCCATCAAATTAGATTGGGCCGAGCAAGACGAAGGGACTTTGGAAGATCGCGGGCTTGGTGAGCCACTGTCTACCAAGCACGAGCAGGATCACGGTATCGCGGCTCCTATCTATGCATATCCGCTGTTTGAAAATGCTATCAGGGGCAATCTGGGTCGCTCGATTGATACCCATATGTTGGAGATGGGGAAGTTGTTTGCACCTTTTACTCGAGTTGCTGCAAACAACCCTTTTTCATTTTACGGCACTATTAGATCCGCTGAAGAACTTGCTACGGTCACCGCTGAGAATCGCCTAATAAGTTTTCCCTACCCAAAATGGATGAATGCCCGAGACAGTGTTAATCAGGGCGCGGCCGTGATTATGACGTCGGTGGCCAAAGCAAGAGAGTTAGGGGTAGACCCATCCAAATGGGTCTTCCTTCACGGCTGCGGTGAAGCCAGTGACAAAATTATGCTTAACGATAGGGTGAATTATCATACGTCCCCAGCAATGAAACTGAATTCGGCGCAGGCTTTTGCTATGGCGGGTAAGTCTATTGATGAGATGGATTTTATAGATATTTATTCCTGCTTCCCATCGGCGGTTGAAGTTGCCTGTGATGCTTTAAATCTGGCTACCGACGATGCGCGTGGCCTAACCGTAACGGGAGGGCTGCCTTTTTTCGGTGGGCCCGGCAATAACTATTCAATGCATGCGATAGCGACGATGATGCCAATGTTAAGGGACAGCCCTGCTAAATTTGGTTTGGTGTCCACCAATGGCGGCAGACTCACTAAGCATGCAACAGGGATTTATTCAGCAACGCCAACGCAAGGCAAGTGGGCTAGAGTAAACCCTGCTAGTTACCAAACTGAAATAGATGGTGCCATAAGTCCCAATTTTACCGAGGTGCCGTTTGGTCACGCGAAAGTAGAAACCTACACGGTAGCCTGTAATCGTGAGGGGCCGGTATCTGGAATTGTAGTAGGCAGGTTAGACAATGGTACGCGTTTTCTGGCTAACACAAGTTCCGATCCCAGTTTTTTGCTGAATTTTATGAGTCATGATCAACTTAAGACTACGGGCTTTGTTGAGTCTGTAAATGGCAAAAACTTATTCACACCAAATTAGTTCAGCGAGTTATCTCGCCGAATAAGCACATTTAATTAATAAGAATAAATGAGAGGTAGAAATGTCGAATCGAGACCAGAAAAACCTGAAGTCAGGATTTGGAATGAAAACAGAGCCATCCGAAGTTCTACATGGCAAAGATTTAAGCGGTAATGTAGCAATTGTTACGGGCGGCTATTCTGGTATTGGACTTGAAACTACCAAAGCGTTAGCTGCTGCAGGGGCGAAAGTCTATGTTCCTGTGCGTACTCCAGAAAAAGCCACTGAGGCCTTAGCGGGCATCACAGGTGTGACAGTTGATGCTATGGACTTGGCAGATTTAAACACCGTAAAACGCTATGCCGCCTCTGTTAAGGATCGAGAGTCTCGGATTGATTTGCTGATAAACAATGCTGGTATTATGGCCTGTCCTGAACTGCGAGTTGGCAATAACTGGGAAGCGCAGTTTGCAGTTAATCACCTAGGACACTTCGTTTTAACAACGCAGCTCCTCCCATTGCTGCTCGATGCAGGTAATGCGCGTGTGGTGTGTTTGTCATCAATTGGGCATCGCCGCTCTGATGTTTTGTGGGATGACATTAACTTCGAATCAACAGTGTACGAAAAGTGGACTGCCTATGCTCAAGCTAAAACAGCCAATGCGCTGTTCGCTAGAGGTTTAGATATTAAGTACAGTGCTCAAGGTCTGAAAGCGATTTCGGTACATCCTGGCGGCATACTAACGCCTTTGCAGCGTCATTTAAGCAACGAAGAGATGCAGGCGCTTGGCTGGGTTGATGCCGATGGTAATCTCACTGAGCAGGCGGCAGCGAGGTTTAAGAGCGCAACGCAAGGCTCTAGCACTTCGCTCTGGGCTGCAACCAGCGACTTATTCGATGGTATTGGCGGGGTCTATTGTGAAGACTGTGATGTTGCCAATTTAGCTACCGATGAGTCTCCTCGAGGTGTTGATGTGGCGCCATGGGCCGCAAGCGATGAAGGGGCTGATCGACTTTGGGAGATTAGCGAAAAAATGTTAAGCAGCTAGTTCAATGCCTGGCTGAGTTGCTAGTTAGTTGAGTAGTTCGATAAATCGTTAGTTAAGTAATTAAATTAGTTGTTAGTTAAGTTAAGCGAAGAGCAAGCGGCACTTAATTTTTATTTGAGTACAACCTTATTGATTCAGCTGAGGAGAATGTTATGGCAGTTCCTAAAATAGCAATAAACGGTTTTGGCCGCATTGGTCGCACTATCATGCGTGTGGCAAAAATGCGCGGACACTACGACGTGGTGGCAGTGAATGACTTGGCGAGTCCAGATCAATTAGCCTATGCATTTAAATACGACAGCACTCATGGCGTATATCCCGGTGAGGTGGCTGTAGATGGTGATCAAATGACTATAGACGGCGATCCATTTAAAGTGTTCTGTGAAAAGGATCCCGCTCGTCTGCCTTGGAAAGAGCTTGGCGTGGACTATGTTGTAGAAAGTTCTGGTGTATTTAGGACATTACTTGATTTGAATAAACATTTGGATGCCGGTGCTAAGCGCGTTGTATTAACAGTGCCCTGCAAAGACCCACTGAATGCGACTTTAGTAACCGGCGTAAATGACCATGTAGTAACAAGTTCAACGCAGATTATTAGCAATGCCAGCTGTACAACAAATTGCGCGGCACCGCTGGCAAAAGTTTTACACGAGAATTTTGGGATCAAAAGAGGGCTGCTTACTACGGTTCATGCCTATACATCAGATCAGCGTTTAATCGACTCTCCCCATAAAGATAAGCGACGATCGCGCAATGCCGCTACCAACATTGTACCCACATCAACAGGCGCTGCCCGTGCCATAGGGCTGGTGCTTCCAGAGTTGGCGGGCAAGTTGGACGGCTTGGCAATGCGGGTCCCAGTGCCTGACGGTAGCTTGGTAGATATGACAGTCGAGTTAATCAAACCAGTCACTGTTAAATCAGTTAATCTAGCTTTCGCGCAAGCGGCAGCGGGGCCTCTTAAGAATATCTTGGCTTACTCGACTGAAGCGATCGTAAGTAGCGATATTATCGGTGACTCTCATTCCAGTATTTTTGATTCTCTTCTTACTCAGGTGATGGATGAAACTATGGTAAAAGTCGTTAGCTGGTATGACAATGAGTGGGGCTATAGCACTCGGGTCGAGGAACTTATCGGTAGACTGGCAAGAATGGATGGGATGTCGGCTAAATAGCAAAACCAAACCTAGGAGCTCGAAATGGATTTCACAAATCAAAAAGTGTTGGTAACCGGCGGTAGCCGTGGGATTGGTCGAGCCGTATCACAGGCATTCGCGGAGCGCGGCGCTCAGCTGGCGATCATTTACAATAGTAATGTTGCGGCTGCTGAGGCGGTATTAAGCGAGCTGCCGGGCGAGGGGCATATAGCTTTGCAGTGTGATATCGCTGATTCCACACAAGTGGCTATAGCAGTTGAAAATGTGGCAGAGCAGTTAGGCGGTATTGATGTTCTGGTAAATAATGCGGGCATCGGTATTCATCACCCAATCGAATCAACTTCTTATGAGGATTGGCAAAAAGCGTGGCGCGATATCATCGCCACAAATCTAATTGGTCCCGCCAACCTTTGCTATTGTGTTGCTCAAAAAATGATTGCTGGGCAGGGCGGCAGAATTGTCAATATTAGTTCTCGGGGTGCATTTAGAGGCGAGCCAATTAAGCCTGCCTATGGTGCAAGTAAAGCGGCAATCAATTCGTTAACTCAGTCATTGGCAATTGATCTTGCCAAGCATCGTATCTTTGTGGGTGCCGTGGCGCCTGGTTTTGTAAACACCGATCTCACCGCAGCTAGGTTGGCAAGTTCAGAAGGTGACGAGATCAGGGCGCAGAGTCCATTTAATCGTGTGGCGCAGCCGGAAGAAGTCGCCTACGCAGTTTTGTTCCTTGCATCCCAAGGGGCCGAGTTTTCCACAGGCACGATTATTGATGTGAACGGCGCGTCCCATATGCGCAGCTAGTAATTCTATTCAAGGGCCGCTCTGTTGCGGGGGCACTCTATTTCAGGGCTGTTTAATATCGACTAGGTTTTTCTAATTTTTTATATCATGTTTGTAACGCACTAACGGTCTGTTTGGATTTTATTGATGGAGCTATGTCTTTTTCTCATAAGCTTTTTCTGGGTCTCGTGTATCTCCAGGTTCATGGCTGTGTAGTCTGCGGATTCGATCACGCCGGTGTCATTATTTGCTTAGGTTTCGACATGGTGGAATATCTCCCGCATTTATGGGGCAAAGACAAGAAAATAATTCATATCGACCCAATATATGCTGAGGTGGATGAGCATTATATTTTGGAACTGGAAGCTGTCGGCGACATTGCTGAAGCAGTAGATAATATATCAGCTATTGCTGAACGAGGTGAGAACAACCATCGCCCAGAGCTATGAAAACTGAGTATCGATAAACTCACAGAGATGGCTAGTGACACTAGTTTTCCAATGAAGGCGCAGCGCATTCTTTGTGATGTGAGAAAGGCGCTGGGCAACGAGGACATTCTGATTTCTTACGCCGGCGCAGGCAAGATGCGGATAGCGCGCATGTATCAAGCAGAAGCGCCTAATACCTGCATTATTTCAAACGGCTTTGCATCGAAGGATATCGCTTTGCCAGGGCTAGATTAGCGAAAATGAGCTTCTCTGGAGAAACGATCATGGCAATCAGCGGCGACGCTGGATTGATGATGAATTCTCAGGAAATCGAAACCACGCTGCGCTGTAATATTGCAATGGCCATTATGATTTGAAATTACAGCAAGTGCCGACTGTTAAAGTGGCATCAAGATAGAAAGTTCGGCAGAGGTTCTCATGTCGATGTCAAAAGCCCGGGCTCGGTAAATCGCTTGGCTATGACTTCCCGTGAGCCGGGGCTTCTTGATATTTTCTGCCAGGCCAGCGCGGTAACGGATAATACGATAGGGAGATTTCGATAAACGATCCACGCATCGCCTTTTTCAGTTTCATAGGCAGTGCAACGTTGCTTGATTGTTGAAAAGTAAACTCGCACCGAGTACTCGCTGTGCGTTAGAACATGGCGGGGTGGCTCCGGCTATAGTTGCCGAGGATGCTTTTTATGAGCCAACGGTTTAACTTAATCAGCTGGAAAATGTCCAGATTACTCGGGCCGAAGTCTTTGGGCCAGTTGTCTGTCTTTACAGCTATTCGAACATAAAAGAAGCGATCGAACGAGCGAATGGATTAAGCCTAGCTTTTCAGGCAAGTGTTATGACAACCAGTCTTGGCACAGCAATGCTTGCTTGCAAAAATTTGGCAGCATCTGCTGTGATGGTGAATGGTCACACTGCCTTTCGAGCTGACTGAATGCCATTTGCGGGCTTAAAACAGTGGGGCTTTGGGGTGGGCGGCATTGCGTATACTTTTCGAGAGATGTGGGTTGAGAAAATGTTAGTGATAAAATCTGCCTCTTTGCAAATTATGCTAGTGGTTATATCTGACGGCTGCCATCAAGCGGCTAGCACCTGTCATGAAAATTTCATAGTACTGTCACGTAAGAGAAATATTTTATGGTGCGTTGTATTTCTAAATAGAACAACCGCCTTAGCTTGATAACGCGATGCTCTATTATTTTTCTCTCCAAGCGTAAACCCGATCAAGTAACTTGAAGCCCAGCTATGCTGGGTTTTTTTTGTCTTTTATAAACTAAAGTTTTAAAAATCACTTATCAAGGCCGTAATATTTTTGTAACGGTAAGCCTCTAGGATACCTTGTTTAGTTTTTTCGTAATTCTTCTTCAAAGCCTGCGCTCTATTAAGGATACACATGGAATTAACAGTACCTTCAATCAAGACCTTTCTTTTTATTGTCATAGTTAACTTGTTGTCCTGCACTACCGAGGTAGTCTCACCAGCGCCCCCAAAAGCATTCGTGGTGGTACCTTCGATTGAAACCGAGCCGGTTGCTAACAGAGGTGATTCCGCTGATGACCCAGCCATATGGCTGCACCCGCAAGATATGACCAAGAGTTTAGTCATCGGTACTGATAAGGGTAGGGGGTTAGAAGTCTATGACCTTCAGGGGCTCCGAGTTCAATCCATAGAAGCTGGCCGCACCAACAACGTTGATCTTAGGTACTTAGGGGAAAACGCCCGGTGGAGCGCTCTCGCGGCAGCTAGCAACCGAACCACAAATACAATAAGTCTGTTTGCTATCTCTGTCAGTGGATCTGTGACTTGGTTACGCGGCAGTGAAATAGTGACAGGGCTAACCGAGCCTTATGGTCTGTGTATGTTTCAGAATAGCGATGGAATTCAGGTGTTTGTTAACGATACAGACGGACGCTATCAGCAGTGGGGGCTTAATGAGATAGGCAACAGTTTTGATTCTGACGCGCCTAGCTTATCGGCTTCTTTGCTGCGAGAGTTTTCAGTGCCAAGTCAGCCCGAAGGCTGCGTCGCTGATGATATTAATGAGCATTTGTTCTTGGGGGTCGAGGCGCAGGGTGTCCGCGTGATCGACGCGAGGTCTGCCGCAGCTTTTGAATTGAAGTCGATTGCAGACATTGACGGAATCATATTGGCAGCGGATGTGGAGGGTATGGCGCTGTACAAGGATGGAGCCCAAGGTTATCTCGTTGTGTCGAGCCAAGGTAATTACAGCTATGCGGTTTACGATAGATTGTCGCCATTCAATTATCGCGGAAGTTTTGTTGTTGGAAACAATGAACTCGCGGGAATTGATGGATCCCAGGAAACCGACGGGCTCGCTATAAATGCTCAGCTGCGCACAGCTGACTTTCCGCGTGGCCTTTTAGTTGTTCAAGATGGTTACAATACACGTCCGGTTCAACCGCAGAATTTTAAATATATTTCATGGGAAAAAATAGAAAAAGCTTTGTCGCTTTAGAAAAAATTGCAAATTCATCTTTCTTTTAAGTCAGTTTCATTTCAGTATCTTTACAGATAGATTACAGATAGATTACAGAGCATAGATTAAAGTTTAATAAAAGGACAAATGGCACTCTATAAAATTCAAGTCCAGTTGAATGATTGCAATTATTTATCCTAGATTATGGTTTTTAACTTTTTTGTAATCTTCTCGTAATGTCAATTCATTAGTGTTCCTAACAAGAAGTTCAAAAATAAGGGGACAACACTAATGCTCTTTCAACACTTTATAAAAAACAATCTTGCAGTTGCTATCGGTCTTACGGTTTCTGTTGAGTCTTTTGCTCAGTCTCAAAGCGTTATCGAAGAAGTGGTGGTTCGTGGAAGCCGATCAAGTCTGCAAAGTGCCATTCAAAAGCAAAGGGATTCAAACAAGGTCGCCGCGGTTATTGACGCAGACTCGCTAGGTAATTTTGCAGATACCAATGTTGCTGAGTCACTGCGACGAATATCCGGCATCATGGTCGAAAACGATCAAGGAGAAGGGCGCTACGTTACAGTCAGAGGAATGAATACAGATTTGAACGCCATGACTATCAATGGAGTAAGTACCGCGTCTCCTGAAGATAGGCGCGGAATTATTCTTGATGGAGTGCCATCAGATCTTCTGGATAGCATGACAGTCTATAAAACTCTTACGCCAAATTTAGATGCAGATACAATTGGCGGAGCCATTGATCTGGAAACAATTACAGCATTTTCTTATCCTGACATGTTTGTCAGGATCAAAGCTGATACCTCTTACAATGAGTTAACCAAGGACAGCAATAATCCCAAATTAGCTGGAACTTTCACCAATAGATGGCAGTTAGGTGAGGGTGAATTTGGCGTTGCTTTGGTATTGAGCGATCAAACTCGTCATATAGTTGCGCACAATAATGAAAACGGCGGATGGGGCGACGCGGTCCCCAATGACGACTATGAAACTCGCTTCTACGATTTGGAACGAGATCGGCAAGGAGCTGTGCTTGCCCTGGATTATAGAGCGGAGAATGGAAATTCTTATTTTGCCCATGTATTTCATAACGAATACTCGGACACAGAATGGCGTTCAAAGTGGGAAACTAGAGATTCGCTGGAAGATAATGAACCTGTTATCAATGAAAGTGTCTTAAGTTATGCCAATGGCCGAGCTGACAGTGAGAGCAAAAACCGAACAGAGCTAAGAGAAATTACCTCTCTTCGTCTGGGTGGAAATTTCCAGCTTTCTGATAGCAGTCTTTTAGAGGTCGAACTTTTTACCTCCGAAGCGGAGCAAGACGATGGGGATCGGCAAGCGGTAGTTTTTCGAAGTTTAGAGAGTGCCGATCCCATCTTATATGACAACAGTGATTCTAAGCGGCCGACGGTTGTGTTTCCTGCTGAATTCTATGCAGCCTCTGCATTTAAACTGAACGCATTCGAGCGTGAATTTGCGCTGAATACTGATAAAGACAATGGTTTGAAAATTGACTTTACCAATCAGTTTACCGACAACACGCAGCTTCAATTCGGGGCAAAGTATCGTTCTCGTGAGAAGACCAACAGCCTAGATTTCTGTGGCTATGAGCCAATTGACGACCTTCTATTATCCAGTGTGGACTTTACAACCGCGCCGCAATTCTTCAACACCATAACGGGTCCCACCGCGACTTTTGATCAGGTAAAAGGTTTTGTAAGCCGACTTGGCACAGGTACCACCGCGCTTTCTGACGGCACAAGGTGTCAGAACCCTGGTGCGTTGTTTGAGTTTAGCGGTGACGAAGAAGAGGAATCTATTGCCCCAGACTGGGTTACCGAAGAAGATGTGCTTTCAGCTTATGCTATGGGTACAACAATCACAGGTGAGTTGACCTGGGTTTATGGTTTGCGAATAGAAGATACTGATACAACTTATCGCGGCAAAGCATTCGATGGGGCATTTGCAGGTTTTACGCAGTTCGAAAATAACTATACATTTCTAGCGCCCTCACTGAATGTTAAATATGACCTTTCAGACAATGAGGTCATGCGTTTCGGTGTTTTTAGATCATTAGTGCGGCCTGGATTTCAGGAATCCAATGCAGGAGCTGTTGTTGATACTGAAGACAATGAAATCGAAGGAGGAAACCCAGGCCTCGATCCAACTAAAGCATGGAGTTTTGACCTTACTTATGAATATTACTTAGGCATAGACACTTTCTTCGGCGCTGGCGTGTTTTATAAATCTCTTACCGATGCCGTTGTTGCCGTTGAGTCTACCGATGCACAGTTTAGAGGTCAGGTTTTTGATGTGACTAGTACGTTTATAAATACTGACAACAGCAGTATCCAAGGTTTTGAAATGTCGTTTCAAACCTTATTGGAGAATGGGTTTGTGTTCGTAGCAAACTATACCTTCACCGATGGAGAGACCGAACTGCCAGCAGATGCGGTAAACGGGCAAAGGACGATTCCCTTTTTCAAGCAAGCTAAGCACACTGGCAATATATCTATCGGCTATGATAAAGGCCCTTGGGATGTTCGTTTAGCCGCTAACTATCGTAGTTCTTTCCTAGACGACATCGGTGATTCGCCTTTAGTTGACCGCTATACTGACGACTTTACTCAAGTTGATCTAACAGCTCGATATGAAGTGAGTGAAAATTTAATGATCACGGCGGAGGCGCTCAATTTGAATGATCAGCCCGAACATTACTACTTTGGAAGTTCTTCTCGACTGTCACAGTATGACGAGTATGGAACTACCTATGGGGCAGGGATTCGTTATAGTTTTTAGAATTGAATTGACGAATTGAGTTCTAGGATTAAGCCTTTTGGGTAGAGACTAAAGTCGAACCCAAAGTCGAATCCAAAGTCGAATCCAAAGTCGAATCAAAGGAGCAAAATAAAAAGCAGGCCCGGGTTTTTTTATTTTGAGCGTAATTTGCTTGTAAGTTCTAATTGTTCACTTAAGAAGCTCTATCATTTGTGCGGTAATTAACTCGCCTTCGTTTCCCCAGGCGTTGCTTACATAGTTGATGATCTTAGCCATGTCCTCATCGGACATGGCTCCAGCGAACGAGGGCATTTCTCCTCGCCCTATAATTAATACCAGCGCTACATCCATCGGACTTCCCTTTACAATCTCACTGCCTGCTAACGCCGGGTAGATATTTGCTATGCCTTGGCCGTTGCTTTGGTGGCATTCTACGCAATTTTGGGTGAATAATTTTTCACCCTCAATACGCTCGTTTGCCTGGGCCGGTGAAGCCATAGCAATCAAGGACATGAGTGTGAAATTGATTTGGAGGCTTTTCATTGAGTAAAATAACGGTATCTTATGGTTTGGGCTTTTAATATAGCATTAGGAAGTAGGGCTGCGAAATGGCCGGTAGGTAGTCACCGTAAAAAATGCTATAAAATAGTATGAAAAGTACCAACACTGGGCTCAGAATGTATCGATCTTCAAAGTGGTTTATGTCCCTCCTTTTTCTATTCCCTGTGTGGATTAGCGCTCAAGAGCAGTTAAGCCTCGAGGCTGTGTCAGCGCCTATTCCCGATGGGCTTGAGACTGTTGCGTTTTTCAGTCCTGCGGTGGATAGGGAAATGAAGTTCGATATAGTGCTGCCTGCTTCCTATGTAAACAGTGATCAGAGCTATCCAGTGCTGTACCTGCTTCATGGCTATATGCAAAATTATACGGTTTGGGGCCGCAATTTAGCAGCAGCGTATTACTCACTGCTAATGAGAGATGTCATTTTGGTACTGCCGGATGGTGGTAATAGCTGGTTTGTTAACTATGCCAAAAATGAAAACGGCGAGACCAACAACTGGGAAAACCATATTGTCGAGGATGTCATAGCTTATGTAGACAGCCACTATCGTACCGAAGCTCGGCGTGAGGGTCGCGCTATTTCAGGCCTGTCGATGGGGGGGTTTGGGGCCTTTGCGCTTGGCCTTCGGAGACCCCACCTATTCGTTTCAATTGGAAGTACCAGCGGCGCTCTAAGCTATGCTCGCAGGGCTGCCGAGGCTATAAGGGCAGGCGTGGATCGCCAAGCCAATACAGAGGATGCACAACGTGATGCACGCATCGCTCAGGCCGATGCCTTGATTTCTCAGATAGTCAATATTCCAGGCTTTAGCACACAAACAGAGCGATCCCCTGCAGGAATTGATTTCGAAACGGCAGAACAGGCTGATGCCTACGACCCTTTTTCCATTATCTATAAAGTTCCAAAGAGCCAAATGCCCCACATATATATAGATTCAGGAACTGAGGATGGGTTGATTAATGAAGCTCGTGAAATTATGCAAATACTAATCCTCAATAATGTGTCGTTTAATTACATGCAGACCGAAGGCAAGCACGATTCGCATTATTGGAGACGCTCAATAGGCCATATGCTCTCTATACAACGAGAAGTAATGCATCGCGCACTGGGGAATCGTCCCTAATGCAATTGCTTTCACAAGCCACTTTTTCAGATAGGGCATAAGGGTTGTCGATCCAGAATAAAAAACCACTAGTTGTTGTTAAGGATGCAAGCTGTAGGCTTGGCCGCGATAGGGTGCTGAATATAGATGAATTTTCTATTTGTTCCGGCGAGCAATGGTGCATCTATGGCGGCAATGGAGCGGGCAAATCGATTCTCGCAGAGCTGATCGCTGGGCGTCGCCGTGAGTCTTCAAGCTATGTTCACTACCCGCGCTATTTGAATCCTGTATCGGATATCCACATAGTGTCATTTGAAGAGCAGCAGCGTTTATGGCAGGTAGATAACCGGTTGGACATGAGTGAGTTTAGTGACAGGGCAGAGGATAAAGGTACGACGGTGGCGGTGCTTATTCATTCGGCGCGCGTGGCAAGTTGCGCTGATGAGGGTTTGTTTCAGAGCTTAGTAGATACGCTAGATTTAATGCCGTTTGTCGATCAAGGTATTCGTTTTCTATCATCAGGACAGGTTCGAAAAGCACTTATCGCTAGAGCTCTCTACGCTTTTAGAGACGGTTTTGAGCAACTAATTATTCTGGATGACCCGCTGGAGACCGTGGACCTCGCATCAAAAAAGAAGATAGAAGACTGTATTCAATCCATGAGTAGCTCGCGCAATTGCATTTTACAGCTGTGCCGCCGCAAGCAGGATATTTTATCCGGATGTACACATCTGGCAATAATGGAATCGCTGAGCATAGTGGCACAAGGAGAATGCTCCACAATTCAAGCCGGGGAGGAGTACGCCCGCTTAAGTGTGCTACCTAAGCCAATATTCTTGCCAGCGGCGACTGCGCCACCTGCCGTAGAGGACGATTCGCAATTACCTTTAATTGAGCTAAATAATGTTGATGCAGGCTATGGTGGGAATCAGATATTACACAAATTTAGCTGGGCAATGATGCCAGGTGAGCATGTCTTAATAGAGGGGCCCAATGGCTGCGGAAAGTCCACGCTGCTGAGTCTAATTAACGGTGAAAATCATAAAGCATATGGACAGGATGTTTCACTTTTTGGTGCACGCAAAGGCAGCGGTGAAACCATTTGGGAGCTCAAGGCTAAGTTTGGCGTGGTCTCAAATGAGTTGCACAACAAGTATCAAAAGGGGTGGCGGTTACTTGACGTTGTTGTCTCTGGATTTTTCGACTCTGTTGGCTTGTACGATGATAGCGGCGCCCAGCAGGTGGCTGAGGCAAAGCGCTGGTTATCTTTGGTTGGCCTAGAAAGCCAGAAGGGTCGGTATTATCACGAGCTGTCTTTTGGTCAGCAACGTTTGGCACTGCTGGCGCGCGCGATGGTTAAGGGGCCTCGGATTCTTATACTGGATGAGCCCTGTGTGGGGCTTGACGACTTTCACCGCATTCACATCTTGCAGCTATTAGATGAAATTGCCAAGGTGACAACCACACAGCTAATCTATGTTAGCCATGTGGCTGCACAAAGACCTCAGTGTCTAACTACGTCTCTGAGCTTTGTGTTAAACCGAGCTGGGGTATATGAGATTGAGCAGGGCTTAATTAGCACTCCCTCTCTTAATTAGATCTCTTTAGTGCGATGTTTGCATAGCCGATGTTGTTGCCGTAAAAACCATAGCTGTCATTTACGAATAGGTTTAGATTGCCGTCGCAGCTAGCAGTGAAACTGTAACTTCCAGTAGTATCGTTATAACTTAGCTCGCTTACACCGATAAGACTTTGTCTGCTGCAACTTGGTTGCTCTAGCATTAATTCAAACCACTGATTGTCTCGAGAGCGTCTGGTCACGCCAACCAATTCAAGGGGCATTAACGTGTTGCTAAAGCCAAGTTCATTTAATGCGCCGCCGTCTTCATTTAGGGCAATAGAGCTATCCATCCAATTGCTTAAAATAGTCACCCCGACTGTGTAGTCCGCGCCTGCCTCTAGGCGTATGCCGGTGTCGTGATTCATCTCCTTGGTAAAGAAATGGACGGTGCTCACATCTCCGGCACTTAAAGGAGCGCCATTGTCATTGTTTCGAAAAATGGAAACGCCAGGGAGGGAACAACTGGCTAATGTGATGAGGCTTGCGAAGCCTAACAGACTGTTTTTAGCATTCTTTGCTGTGAACTGCCTAATAAATTGCCTAGTAAATATCATGGTGCACTCCTTAGATGTGCCAAAGGCTTTAACTGACACGCGAGCTGCGAGCAGTGGAAGATAAAATATAAGAAGAATGAGTTTACCTCTGTCCAGCCTTGTCTTCAATTGAATGGCGCAGTGGTTAGCCTCAGCATAAGAGACTGGGCTCAAAAAAGGGAGGCTAACTTGCTCAGGTTGGTGCCCTCAGCGGTATTGACTATTAAAGTATGTATAGTCAGCCCTGGCCGATAAAGGCAGGTTGAAGACGTCTGTCGACCCTAAACCGACTCCAACATCTCGGTTCTGAGGCTGAGGCTTTTATATCTAAACCCTGCATCAAGGCCGTAACGTATAGTTCGCTAAAATGCTAATGCTAATGCTAATGCTAATGCTAATGCTAATGCTAATGCTCGATGTAACAACCCTAAACACCTTGGCATAAATCTCATATCCGAACTATACCTAAATCGCGCATGTTGAAACGAAACCTCGCCAATGACAGTTAAGAAAGCTGCTTACGAATTTCTCACTTCTCAACAAGGCAGTTGTCTGGGATAAACCTCAACTGGCTTACATTGGTCGTTGAGGGTCAAAACGCCTATCTTGAGCAAGACTATTTAGATAATCATGCCATTGCTGTGCTGAAAATACAGCGAGTTGGCTTATTGGTAGGTGCATTGATGATGGCAATATTCGGTGTCATGGACTTTTTAGTTTTGGAGGAGGCTCTAGAGAAGATCCTTGCTGTTAGATACGCTGTTTGATCCCAGCCGCGCTGATATTTCTAGTCTACACCCGCTCTAGACATTTTAGTCGACATGCACAAGGCGCGAGCCTGGCTGGATTAACTCAAGTTCTGGATTGCTGGAGTTTCTGCGAGGATAAAAAAAGCTGTTAAGCTTGATGCCTTGGCCTGTAAGTTAGATCTAATAAATCTTCTAATTTTTAGCAAAATCACAGACAATAAAGCGCAAGGTAATTAGGCGGTGAGATTAGGCGTTTTCCTAGTGTTAGACACCCTTGGGCTAATTACACTGCCGCCTCCTTGAGCCCCCTAACCTCTTTTAATTTCTTATAGACTGTTAAGATTTGTAGTTAGATCATTTTGAAAGCCGTAGTAGACACATAGACGACCGCCTTGAAAATAACGTATCAAGGGCTAGGCTCCGCTGGTCGTTAGAAAAAAGGATGAATTTCAATCAAGCTTTTAGCTGTTCATAGACAGACTTCTAAAATACTTAAGTGGGTGGCGATTCCCTTAGGGGTGATTCTCTTCATTGCCCTTATGCTGCTATTTACTGACGTCCTCAAAGCAGATTTATCATGGGACGATGGCACTAGGTTAAGCCCAGTGTTGGCTCTTTTTCTATTGGGCGCTGGAATTTTAGCGAGCACGTATACCTTTATTTTTGTCCTTGTAGCGGCAGTGAAATTGATTTTTAGAGCACCGTAAAGGTGCGTCAAAGATGTGTTAAAGGTTTCTACCCAAGCGCAAAGGGGGGTATGGCTAATGCCCGAACCTTTTCAAATTATAAAACGATCGGTTCAAATTAAGGGTGGTTCTTTTATAGATCAATGTGTGTCAGGATTCGAAATATGCCGCAGCTCAACAGTGGCTAATAAAAATAATGCGGCGTTACGTCGACAAGGAATCTGAGAATTGAACGGTGAAGTACACTTAGAAAAATTGCTGGCTTTTTTGCAGCCGAAATTATTGGTAGACGAGTTTGTTTTTTGTTCTAGCGAAACAATGAGCTTAACCGACGCTTTAGAGTTAGATCCAGTTGCCACCTTTCGAGAAGAAGAAGGGCTTAGTCTTGTTTTAACCAAAAGAGCAGCGATGCAAGCCGGTTTCGATTTCTCCTTAGTCTTTAAATGCATTACCCTTACAGTTCATTCCAGTCTTGATTCTGTCGGACTAACTGCGGCGGTTGCCAATCGCTTATCAAATCATAGTATTAGTACCAACGTAGTTGCAGCGTATTATCATGATCATGTTTTTGTCCCATTATCCAAAGCTGAACAAGCCCTCCAGTTACTCACTGATTTTCAGAGCTAATCATTGGTCATGTTTGCTTAGGCTATTGTCATGGTCTAAGTGCCTGTGGTGTTGAAGCTCTTTATAGCTGATTTTACCTAAACCGTCCTTGATACTCTGGATCTGTGCAGTGCCTTAGGTGACTATCTTTTACAAGGGCAGAGGATGGGAATCATAGCAAAAGGTCTGTTATAGTTGGTTGTTTTTGCTTACAGCTGGCTTTATTAAAAGTCGGCTTAAGCTACTTTAATTCACTTATAGGAGATACGGATGAAGAAAACACTTTTGGGGCTAGCCACTGCGGCGATGCTGATAAATACCGCTTGGGCTGTTGAAGATGTTGATCCCTCGCTGGAAGGAATAGTGAATTTTCTTCAGTATAGCGAAAATTTTGCAAGCTCAGGCCAGCCTAGTGCAGAGCAGTTTGCTGCTATAGCCGAACAGGGGTTTGAAAGAATTGTCTATATAGCCTTTACCAATAACCAGAATGCTTTGCCAGATGCTGATCAGGTAGTAAAAGGTTTGGGTATGGAATATATGCACGTACCTGTAACGTTTGATAATCCTCTTTCTGATGACTTTTATGCCTTTGCAGATTCCATGCAGCGAAACACTGATAAGAAAACCTTGCTGCATTGCCAGGTGAACGCTAGAGCGACCGCGTTTAGTTTTTTGTACAGAGTTATTCATGAGGACATATCGATCACAGAGGCTAAGGCAGATATGAATATCGTATGGCAGCCTAATGAAGTATGGCGAGACTTTATCTTTGAAGTGCTCGCGCAAAATGATATTTCACCAGATTGTGAAGGCTGCGACTGGACGCCCCCGCCACCAAGAGAGCAATAGCTGGCTAATTAATATGCCTCAACGTCAAATGAGGTGGATCGTTTGAGCTGCCTGCCTAGTTACGCAGACACCTAAACTCGATACTGTGAGGCTAAAATCAGTTCGAAAAAAAAGGCGAGTTCACTGAACTCGCCTTTTTTTGGCTCAGGTTAATCAGTTCTTATTCAGAACCGCCTTCCTCAACATCCTGCCAAGTATAGAAACCCATGAACATCTCTTCCCAGCTCTGCTCGCCCCAAACGATCTCGCTGCTTGGGTCAGGATTGAAAGGGTTTTGAGATGAGTTGTCAAAAGCGCCTGTGGCTACAATTTTAGTGCCAGCAGGAACTCTTAGAGGTGTTTCAAGCTCATGCGCTAACTGCCAGTTAAACGAGTAGGCCGGCACTGAAAGGAGCATCTCTTCGCTACCGTCTGGGTACTGTGCGACAAAACTCATACGTTTACCGCGAAAGTGCATATGCGGCATCAAGCTGCGAATTTCAGCTTCGTCTTTCACGTAGGTAACCAATTCCATCTCATGGTCTTTTGCATTAGCTGGAATTTGAACGCTAAAGGCATTGCCGACGCCACCTGACATTCTTTTTTCTGGAATAACGCCATCTTCATAAAAGTAAATGCCAATCTCAGTTTCGTCAGTCATCTCCTTGCCGGCGGTTGTGTAGTGCATCTGAAGGTTCAGCTTGGTGCCGGCCTTCAGTAAGCCGCCAACGCCTTCAGGGTTCAGCTGCACAGCATTGCCTGGTGCATAGCCGGTAACAGAACCTTGATCAGGGTCGCCGCCGCCGAGAAGAGTGCTTATATCAATCTCAGGGTTCTCTCGGAATATTTTATCGATGTCAGGACGGCCACCGCCTGCAACTGAAGCAAACAGCTCAGCTCGGACAGCCGCAGCTCTTTCTTCTGGCAGGCTGTTAATGGCAGCAAACAACGCCTCTTGAGGGTTGGCTGCGCCACCTGGGCCAATTACTGTTGTAATAATGTGGTGAAGGACCTCAGGTGACCCTGGAGAGACTTCACTGCCTCGAATCCAAACGTCTTTTTCAAGGCCTAGATCGATCGGAATATCCATGTAGTCGACCACGCCGGTCGCAGGAATCGTCTGGGCTGGCACTTTAACAATCAAGTCAGGTTCACCTAGTGCCCATTTAGTGTCAGGCCAGACCAGGTTTGCCAGCGGATCGACATCTCCGTCGACAGCAGAACCGGCATTCACCCAGCGGACGAGCTTTTGCATTTCCTCGTCGCTAAGGTTCATTTCATTTTTCATTTTATGGCCAACTTTATTGTCGATTTGGCCCGGCGGCATACGTTTTGTCATGACCACTTCGCGAATCATTGGTGACCAACCCTGTACAGCTAAGTTGCTGTCCATAGCAAAGGGGGCTATTCCGCCTTCACGGTGACACTCGGCGCAGTTCTCAGCAATGATGGGCGCGATGTCTTGAGTATAAGAAAGATTGGCATGCAGGTCGGCATTGATTAATTCAATCGCAGGACCCGAAGCAGCCACTTCTATTAGGTCGTTATTCTCACCATTCACCGCAGCTTGAATACTTGTTTCAAGCTGATCTCCGGCAGGGCCACGATAAAGAAGTTCGAAATTGCTAGGGTCGTAGAGAACCACTTGGTCCATGTGTTGGATCCCAAGCATCTCGGTAACCAGCTGCGCATCATCCATTAGCACGGACGCATCAACGCCTTTGGAGGCTAAAATGTTTGCCACAGCGGCTCGGTCTGATTCTATGCCAGGATTCATCAAAAAAAATGCAACGCCAAGATCCGCATAAGTGGCTTGCAAGGCGCTAAATTGGGTCAAGTCTGTAGTAGATGCGAACGGCATAATTACAGCAGCACTGTGATCGTCGTACCAAGCCATGTGCTGAAACGCACCTTCATGGTCAATAAGAGCAAAGTCACCAACGCGCTCACCGGCGTGCACTGACAAGGCCGATGCTGTGATTGCAACAGATAAGGCGAAGCGTAGAGTTGATTTCACGAGATGTTCCTCTAAGTAATTTGTTTAGTGGGTCTTCTTCAAGTGTACTTAGTTTTTCCAAGAAATCAGCCCTTTTTTAGTCATATTGTTACTAACCTACCCATAGCCTCTGGAGGGCAGTCATAGCAGGGGCTTGAGGAAATTAGGGAAAGAGATTTGAATAATTAGGCAAGGCCGCGGAACGTGAGGGTTACCGCCAGTGGTAACAGACATTTCGAGCTTTAGTTACTAAATATTGAAAGCATGAAGTTTTGGCTTAAATCGTGTCAAAAGGTAACAAATTATTGTAACGGCAAGGTTGGCAGTTTGGCAACAATCTCGATATGAGTCTGATGTCTTCCTATGGTAGCTTTACAGCCTGCTGACTTTCGCCTTCTGAACATGAGGATGCTATGTACGAAGAAAATTTCTTAGTCGACGCGCTCTACTATCTTTGCGCCGCGGTTATTGCTGTTCCGCTTTTTAAGAAAATTGGTCTCGGTTCAATCTTGGGCTATCTTTGTGCCGGAGTAGTGTTGGGCCCGCACGTTCTCGGTTTGGTTAGTGATCCTGAAGAAGTTCTTCATTTTGCTGAGTACGGTGTAATCCTCTTGCTGTTCATTATTGGCTTGGAGTTAGCGCCACAAAGGCTC
>Ga0208413_1000916_pt1 | contig 20468 bp, 26 predicted proteins | sample AntAceMetag02UKD_FD_184761 | JGI IMG/M metagenome (GOLD analysis project Ga0208413, IMG submission 184761) | Saline lake microbial communities from Ace Lake, Antarctica - Antarctic Ace Lake Metagenome 02UKD (SPAdes) (version 2) | ecosystem: Environmental > Aquatic > Non-marine Saline and...
AGACAGCCTGTTTGCTGCCGTGGTGCTGGTGGTCAGGTCTCCCATCGTGATGTTGAGCGGTTGCTTGGGCCTTGGGGGCTTTGGTGATGCCCAGCACAACTTGCGCCGTCGTCGTTGCGCGCAGGGTGACCGGCCCGCGCTGTTCGTCGTGCCGATAAACAGTGTTGGGGTGCCGCTGGGGGTGCGGGTATGATCAACACAGGTGGTTTTGAAGAGCCAACCTCCATTGCCTCAGGCAACCCCGGCGCAGCCGGCGGCAAAGCCATCAACACCAACGGGCATGCCGTCACATGGCTGGCCGGATCAGCACGCGCATATGGAGCCGTCGGATGAAAACCACATTGCAATTCTTCAAAGACATGGGTGTGTGCGACGGCGCCTATGCGGTGCTAGAGCGCGTGTTCCACAGTGCAGGCGTCACCTCGTTCGATTACGCCACGGGTTACGAGCTGATGCTGGGCATGATGGATGAGCTCGAGATCGACGCGGCGCAAAGCGGAGTGCCCGGCCACGACACCGCACAAGGGTGGCTGAAATGGTGTTACGATCTGCGCACGCGCCCCGAGGCCATCATGTATTTTGGCGATCACATCGAAGAGAACGTCTTCCGCACGGCGGACGGCCATCTCCACGAGACGCAAGCTGCAGCCCAAGACCACCGCCGCCGCAGCTTTGCCGAGCAACGTCGTGATCATGCGGCCGCGCGTGTGATCAACGGTGTGCGCCTCGGGCCCGAAGGCGCTGAGACCTGGGAGGTGGTTGATCCCACAGGCACTGCTGTCCTCGCGGGATACGACGCCTTCATCTGGCATGACAGCACCACAGGGCTGAACCACCGGACCAATAGCCTCGACGAGGCCGTGGCGTTCAATGCCGCGCAGGCGCAAATCCTTGATGCGATTGATGCCGCAGAAGCCGCGGCGCGGATAGAGCGTAAGATCAGGGATGAGAGCGGGGCGTTTGCCGTGTGGGTGTCGATAGTGTAGGGGTGAAGGTGGGTCACTAACAATCCCATGCAGAAAGCGGCCATCCGGAAAGCTGACCCATGAAGTCTATTCCAGCTGGACCATGAGGACTTGTGTCGTCTGAAACGGCATTTGGTTGTCATCGGAGACCAAGAGGAGACGAATTTCGTCTGTTGCGCTATCCAGCACTAAGATGCCCTCTAGATTGTCATAGTTCCCATAAGCGTTTTCCCAAAGGATCTCGATATCCTTACTGGCCTCTGTTGGATTATTGATGCGGCGGATGCGCGAACGAAACCGCCATAGTTGATTGCTTCGCTCAAGGATGTAGAGGCTACCGCGTGCATCAAAATCTGCACCGACGGGCAAAAAACGCCCTGACTGCGGAAGTGAGCCACGCTCTTTCCATTGCCCCTCGCTGAGCTGCAAAAGTGGAAATGCGCCTTTGAGTGGTGTCTCCGGCAGGGTCCATAATGTCCCGGTCGCATCGGCTGCCAGGGCCTCAAAGCCGCCATTGGGAGGCAGGGTTATTGTGCTTGGCATCGACGATGTTTGGATCGTTTGATGGCGTTGGAACTCGTCGATCCGATGTTGTCGTTCAAAGGATATGAAGAGCCTGCCGTCGGCAGTGATCGCAAGCCCCTCCGCATCACTGCGATCGCGAGACAGCGGTATGCCGTCTTGATCGAGCAGGTGGTGGGATGCGGTAACGATCAGTGCGCTGGCGTCGGCGATGAGATCAGCTTCGTACAACACACCTTTATCGGAGACGATGAAAATAGTCGTAAGCGGTCGCTGGACAGCACGCGCAGGTTATTTTGACGGCGTGAAGTTCCAGGGCAGCAGTTCGTCGAGCCTGCTTTGCGGATGGCCGTTAGCGATGGCTGTCAGGGTCGCCTTGAGATAGGGCGCGTTCCGAGTGCAAGAGCATCCGCGCAACAAGGCCCATGGTTTCCACCCAATGCCCTCCAAAGGGCCCATTATAGTAGCGACTGGGCGGACAACTCCGCAATTCGCGCTGCATATTTCGGCATGAGTTGCGAAAACAGTCGAAGGGTCGCTGCGGTTGCGAGCTCTGGATCAGTGCTACCTGGATGCAGATGTAACTTTTGCCAATATCCGTCCGACACATTTTCGATCCAGTCGGAAACGTCGTCGCCGTCTAAATAGGATTCTTCCGCCAGGACCGCGCAAATGCTCCGCATGACATCCCTGTGGGACATATCAAATTCGCTGGAGATCGCGGCATATTGCGGCGTAAATTTCTCTTCGCCCCAAAAAGCAAACCACAATGCAAGACTGTCGGAATCGCATATTTCTGGCGCAAAATCGGCTTTTATCATTGCGATGAGTTGATCCAGCGGATTATCTCCGGCAGCCGCCAGTGCCTTCTTCCAATTCTGATCGTAGCGTTGATACTGATCGCGCAGGGTATCCGTTAGAAGCCCTGTTTTGGATTTGAAATAAAAGACGGCGACTCCCTGTGACAGTCCCGCCTCGTTTGCGACGGTCGCCAAGGTGGTCTTGGCCAATCCATTTGCAACAATGGATCGACGTGTCGCTTCCAGCAATTGAGTCCGGCGCATATCGGCATTTTCTTTGCGTTCCTTGCGCGGGCGTTGCGAAGAGGGTTTGACCGTCACTGTGCTATCTTCCTTTTGTGTTCCGAACGTTGTCACATACTCGCTCCTAACTGTCAGCTCAAAAAATTTGTTTGAGCGCTCAAAAAACTTTACCACCCGCTACACCCGAGGTAGGGTGGCATGGCAACAAGAGGGCCGGACTTGGAAAAACACGATACATACGACGCCATCGTCGCAGGTGCGGGCCACAACGGGCTGACGGCCGCGTGCTATTTGGCAAAGGCGGGTCTTAAAACACTTGTAGTGGAAAAGAATGATTGGATCGGCGGGGCGGCGGTCGCCGAGCCGCCTATCGCCGTGCCGCGTGCCAATTGGATCGCAGATGCAGCGCCGCTGCCAAGGCGACCGCCGTAAGCAGAAACTGAAACACGGTCTCGACCTCGGCAGATCGTGGCAGGACCTCTCCAGTCGCGTTGATCATGAAATGGAACACCACCATCAACAGGAGCGATCTGTCGGATGCCAGATAACCCCATGTCATAATGAGGGTTTTCATCAGGATCGACCAAAGGAAAAGCCACAGGACGGGTGGCCCGCCGAAGTCATCGTAGTATCCGTCCATTGCAAGCAGCGGCAGATGCCAAGCGCCCCATGCTGCTCCCAGGATGATCGACGCCACCACAGGGTGATGCCGGACGAGCAGCGCGTCGAGCCCGTAGCCGCGCCATCCGATCTCTTCCGGCAGCGGTCCGAGCAGAAAGATAAACGCGGCGTATCCGAGGGCCGCGGGCCAGGTGGCACCGGGAAGGGCAAGTGTCGCGTAGCCCTTAATTGTGAGATGAGAAATTCAACGAAATCAACGGCTGTGCTTTGCCCTTAAATGTGAGATTTTGTCTTTAACTCCGATATTTTTGCCCTTAAACCTGAGACAGGGTTCACAGGCGTGTGCGGCAAATATCGATGGACAAAGATGGCGAAGGCACCGTTGCCGTTGGTGCGGAAGAGGTGCGCAGGGCGGTCGTGCTGCGTCCTCTTGTCCAGGCATATCTCAAAGGTACTGGCAGTCTGGAAAGTGGCATCAATGATGCCGTTTGGGAACTCGGTGTAAGCCGAGCGACAGTCTGGCGATGGATAAAGCGGTTGGCCGAGGAGGGTGGGCGTACCAGCGCTCTGGCTTCGCGAAAACGGGGCCGTCCGACTGGTACGACTTTGATATCCGGTAAGGTAGAAGCGGTGATCGAAGAGCATCTTCGCCGTTATTTCTTGCGGCGTGAACGTCCGAGCCTGTCGCGCGTCGCGACAGAAATCCGCAGCGCATGCTGGCAACAGGGCTTGCAACCCCCGACGCGGCGGACGGTTCAGCGCAGGCTGGATGCAATGGATGCCCGCGAAGTTGCCAAGGCACGAGTGGGCGCAAAGGCAGCCCGCCAGAAATTTGCGCCCGTCACAGGCGAGAACAAGGCAAAGCAGCCACTGGAGATCGTTCAAATCGACCACACGCCTGCGGACATCATTCTTGTCGACAGTTTTGATCGCCACCCAATTGGCCGACCTTGGGTCACTCTGGCGATCGATATCGCCACGCGGATGGTGACCGGATACTACGTCGCTCTCGAGGCACCTTCTCGGCTGTCAGTGGCGCTTTGCCTGACGCAGGCGGTGACCCCTAAGGCGGAGATTCTGGCGGAATTGGAGTGCAGTGTTTCTTGGCCCGCACAGGGTAAACCGCACAGCATCCACGTCGACAACGGCCGCGATTTCCGGTCGCATGCCTTTCGGTCGGCATGTGCGGAATGGGGGATCAATCTGGTCTATAGGCCGCCGGGAAGTCCTCATTTTGGAGGGCACATCGAACGGTTGATCGGTACGATGATGGGGGCCGTACATCTGTTGCCGGGAACAACGCAATCCTCGGTCTTGGCCAAGGGCGACTACGATGCCGAAGGCATGGCCACCATGACGTTAAGCGAATTCGATCGCTGGTTCGTGTTGGAAATCTGCCGCTACAACAACAGCATTCATTCAAGTCTTGGCTGTACGCCCGTCGCCAAATGGGAGGCGCTCTCAGCGGAGATGATGGGCGACATCCCCTTTGAGATGGAAGCCTTTTGGGTGAGTTTCCTGCCAAGCGAACTGCGCAAGGTCAGGCGTGATGGCATCCATCTGTTCCAGATACGGTACTGGTCCGATGCCCTTGCAGGCCATATTGGGCGCGGGGATGGAAGGGTGGTCGTTCGCTACGACCCTCGCGACCTCTCGGTGATCTGGGTCGAACTGGATGGCGGCCGATACGTCGAGGCTCGGTACCGAAACCTGGAAATCCCACCCGTGTCTCTCTGGGAATACCGCGAAGCCATGAGGAAGGCACGTGCCCTTGGAAAGTCGGAGTCGAATGAACTGGTTCTCGCTGAGCTGATCCGACAGCAACGCCAGATCGAGGCTGAAAGCCGGGGACTTACCAAGGCTGAACGCCGGTCGCGTGAACGAAAAACTGCAATTAAGGGCTCTAACTCGGCTGTCGCGACAACCGAAGGGCTGCGCCCGATCGACACGGGTGATACATCGCGGCCATTGTTCAAGGTGGAGAGATGGTGAATTGAGGGCAGGGACAACTGAGGAAGACGGTCGGATCGCCCTCATTCAATCGGACATCTGGATTGGCTTTCCGCGGGCTGAACAAGTTCTGGACCGTTTGCAGGATATGATCGAAGCGCCAAGGCAAACCCGTATGCCTGGCCTTCTTGTGCATGGCGCGTCGGGGATCGGAAAGACGATGATAGCCCGCAACCTGTCGCGCAGATATGCACCGGAATATGATCCAGCATCGGGAATTACGCGAACGCCGCTGTTGCTGTTACAAGCACCGCCAGCTCCCGACGAACGGCGGTTCTATCTGCACATCCTTGCGACCGTCGGGGCACCGGCCACGGCACTGAGCGCGCGCTCAAAATGTGGCCTCCCTCGAAGTCCGTGTCGTCGCGCTCTTGCGCGACCTTGGCTTGCGGATGATCATGATCGACGAGGTCCACAACCTCTTGGCCGGGACCCATCGCGAACAGCGCGCCGCTTTCTCAATGTTCTTCGGTATCTCAGCAATGAACTCGAGGTGTCGCTGGTCTGCCTCGGGGTCAGCGAGGCCGTAGATGCCATTCGCGGCGATATCCAGCTAGCTCGACGGCTGGACGAACATCACCTGCCAAACTGGCGCGACGACGCCGAATTCTCAGACATGATTCAGACACTTATTGCTGCCATGCCACTCGAAAAGAAATCCAACCTGAAGGTCAAATCTCTCAAGCAGGTCTTGGCACTGACCGGTGGCGTGACCTCGCGCATCTTCGCTCTGGTCAAGGATCTTTCCATTGACGCCATCGTCACAGGCGAGGAATGCATCACCGATGACGCAATCGCCAGATGGACGCCGGTTTGGTCGCGTCACGCGTCCGCTGGGCGGCGGCTCGAGAAGTCCGGGGTGTGACGCCGCGCCCGCTCCCGAAGACTGTCGCGCCTTTGCCAGACGAGTTGTTGTCAGGTTGGTTGTCCCGGCTGGCTGCGGCCAACTACTGTGATGACGCGGAACTGCTGGCTCATATCGAAATCGATACTACACATGGCGCCTCCTTGGACTTCAACGTCGACGCGGCTGCGGCGGAGAAAATTTCCGACGCCGCACGAACCAACCCCGACATCGTGCGGTCTTTGACTTTTCCGACAATGACGCCAGCAGAAGCCCTGCTGACGGCCCGGGTCCCGTTCCAGTCTTGTCCGGAATGCTCCCGACGGGGCCTTTTGCTCAGGCATTGGAGGCGAGCCTGGGCATTCGACTGCCAGGTTTGCGGCACGAGACTTGTGCAGACCCTTGGCAAGCCCAGAGGCGAACAGATATCCGAAAAACTGATAAATCGTGCGCGCCGCGGGGCAGGGATGCTTGAGTGCGCCGCCCAATTAAGCAGCCCCAAGCAACTTCGGCGCGCCATGCGCGCGGTCACCTTTGCCATGTCACTAGTGACCTTCCGCGGGGAGCCGTTGTTCGCTCTTCAGAGCCATCGACAGGAAGTGAGGCTATTCTGCCTCGCAGCGATCGCTGCCGCTCGATCTCGTCCCTTGGTCAAAGCAGCCATCGTCAGCTCCGACATCGACGACTATGCAAGGGTTGCTCTACTGCGCACCTTCGAGAAGGAGCAACGTTTGCTCGCTGCGGTTGATCACATCGCGCAACGGCGTGCAAGAAGCATAGGCCCGATGGCAGTCGAATCTCACTATTAAGGGCAAAAAATGTAGCCGAACGCGCCGCGTCTCAGATTTAAGGGCAACGCGACAGGCGGCTATACGACGGTCAAGAATTACGTTCGTGAACACAGTCGGCGCAGCCGCGAGATGTTTGTGCCGCTGGCTCATGCCCCCGGTCACGCCCAAGCTGATTTTGGCGAGGCCATGGTGGTGATTGGTGGCGTTGAGCAAAAGGCGCACTTCTTCGCGCTGGATCTGCCCCACAGCGATGCCTGTTTTGTTCGCGCCTACCCAGCAGCCGTTTCCGAGGCTTGGATTGATGGCCATGTTCATGCTTTTGCGTTCTTCGGGCGGGTGCCGCAGTCGGTGCTTTACGATAATGATCGCTGCCTGGTGGCAAGGATTTTACCAGGCGGAATACGCAAGCGGGCTAAACTGTTCAGCGGGTTCTTGTCGCACTATTTCATTCATGACCGCTACGGTCGGCCCGGCAAGGGCAACGACAAAGGTGCCGTTGAAGGCCTGGTCGGCTTTGCGCGGCGCAACTTCATGGTGCCCATTCCCCGCTTTGCGACATGGGAGGCCCTGAATATTTGGCTGGCAGAGCAATGCCGCAAGCGTCAGGCCGATGTTTTGCGTGGGCACAGCGACAGCATCGGGCAGCGCCTTGCGCGTGATCTTGAGGCCATGATGGATCTGCCCGCATCCCCGTTTGATGCCTGTGATCAGGCGACAGGCCAAGTGAACTCGCAATCCTTGGTGCGCTACAAGACCAACGATTACTCGGTTCCAGTTGCTTATGGCCACCGAGACGTCTGGCTTCGTGGCTATGTCGACCAGGTCGTGATTGGTTGCGGTGGCGCGGTCATTGCCCGCCATCCGCGGTGTTGGGATCGCGAGAATATGGTCTTTGATCCGATCCATTATCTGCCCCTGCTGGAACAAAAAGTAGGGGCTCTGGATCAAGCGGCCCCTTTGGCCAGATGGGATCTGCCGGAAGAGTTCGCGACCCTGCGCCGATTGATGGAAGCGCGGATGATCAAAGCAGGCCGACGCGAGTATGTGCAGGTCTTGCGGCTCTTGGAGACATTCGAAATGGCAGACCTGCAGGTTGCGGTCAAAAACGCACTGCGCATGGGGGCGATTGGGTTTGACGCCGTCAAGCACCTCGTGCTGTGCCAGATCGAGAAGCGGCCACCCAAGCTGGATCTGGACGTCTATCCCTATCTGCCAAAGGCCAACGTCAGCACGACATCTGCGGCCAGTTACATGGCTCTCATGCGGGAGCGGGCAGCATGACCGAAGCTCCTCAAATCCTGCTGGACCATCGCCTCAAATCCCTGCGGCTGCCAACCGTTCTGCGAGAATATGGCAAGCTGGCGCGGCAATCGGCGGCAGAAGGGCTGGATCACGTCCAATTCCTTGCCCGTCTGATCGAATTGGAGATGATCGACCGCGAACGGCGCATGATCGAGCGTCGGATCAAGGCAGCGAAGTTCCCTGCCGTCAAAAGCTTGGACAGCTTCGACTTCAAGGCGATCCCGGCCTTGAACAAGATGCAGGTTTTGGAACTGGCGCGCTGCGAATGGATTGAACGGCGCGAGAATGTCATAGCCCTCGGCCCAAGTGGAACCGGCAAGACCCACATCGCCCTCGGCCTGGGTCTGTCCGCCTGCCAAAAGGGCCTGTCCGTCGGTTTTGTCACCGCCGCCGCTCTCGTCCATGAATTGATGGAGGCGCGGGATGAGCGCCGGCTCCTGCGGCTTCAAAAGCAAATGGTCAGCCACAAGCTGCTGATCATCGACGAACTGGGCTTTGTGCCGCTCAGCAAAACGGGAGCTGAGCTCTTGTTCGAGCTGATCTCGCAACGCTATGAACGCGGCGCGACCTTGATCACCAGCAATCTGCCTTTCGACGAATGGACCGAAACCTTCGGGTCAGAGCGCCTGACCGGCGCACTTCTTGATCGGCTGACCCACCACGTGAACATCCTTGAGATGAACGGCGACAGCTATCGCCTCGGCCAGAGCAAGGCCCGCCAAGACAAGGCGTAGCTCGAAATCTACATCATGGGAATTTGGCCCTTGCGGGGCCAAAGCATCCGGGCAACCGCCAGCTCTGTGATAAGCGCGGCTGCCCGGATGCTGGCGCACGCATATCCAGACATTACACCGCTTCCAAAGTGGCAACATTTTGCGCTGCCCTATGGCTCACTTTTACTCTGCCGTTGACAATCAAGCTGGTGAATGCGCTTCTCACCATTATCAAAGGTCGTTTCGACTGTAATCCGGACGTCCATGGCAACCCTCCTCGCAAAGAACTCACCTTAGCATGGGCTGGAGAGACGACGAGGACCCCCATGTTTCGTCCACTCCCATGGATGGATGGCAAGGGCCGCTATCTGGACAACATCTTCATCGAGCGCCTGTGGCGGACGCTCAAATACGAGTGCGTCTATCTGCATGCCTGGGAGACCGGGTCTCAGGCCCGCGCCGGCGTTCGAAAATGGATCGAGTTCCATAACCACCGCCGCCCGCACAAAGCCCTTGGCGGCCGACCACCGGCGATGGTCTACTCCCTGCAAATCGAAGAAACGCAACCCGATCAGCAGGAGAAGATCAGAGCTTAAAAAGCGCCAGATCCTGTCCAAAAGATGGGGAGTACCTCAATTGTGACACTCCCTTACGACGGGGAACCTCCATCCGGTGCTCCACAGCAATCCTCCCGCAAAACCCATTTGCAGTCTGGCATGACCGAAAATCCAAAAGGCCGAAACCACGGGGGCGAGGCACCGCTTACCGAAAAAAGGCCCCGGTCTCAGCTGAAACAGGGGCCCTCGTCGTGCTGAAGTTGTGCTTCGTGGGCCTTATTCGAAGGCGCTCGCGGGGTAGAACTCAACGTTCACCCATTCACCGTCTTGAGCCTGCTGAATGGTGTAGGCACCTGCTACCGTGCCGCTTTCGTCAAACACCAACGGACCGGACGCGCCCTCGTAGTTAACGTCGCCACCGGCTGCGATTACGGCCTGGCCTTCGGCAAAGGTCATGACGGCTTCGCCACCGTCCGACACATCACGGATCGCCGAATTGATGCCCGCGCCAGTGCACTCGCCGCTTGCTTCAAGCGCCAAGGCAACAAGGTTCACCATATCGAAGGAGTTTGCGGCAAAGGGGCCGGGGGCTTCGCCGGTCCGTTCCTGATGCAGCGCCTCGAACGCCATGTAGGCCGGCAACGAGTTGTCGGCGTCCGCAAATTCAACGTAGGCGCGGCCGTTCAGCAGATCGGCCCCTGCGGCCTCGAAGATTTCAGGAACCGCGAGATCCGCGGTAAACAGCCACTCACCCTCAAACCCGCCGGCGGTTGCTTCCTTGATAACCGTCACGCCGGATTCCTGGCCACCAGCCAGATAGATGGCATCGGGGTTGTTCGACAGTACCGAGATGAGCTCGGCCTGATAAGACGGCTGGCCGGGGTTGTAGACGATAAAGTCGGTCAGTTCGATGCCAGCATCTTCAAGCGTGGTTCGCGCAACCTGTGCCGGTGAAATCGTGGATTCTTCGTTCTGGACGAGGAAGGCAACGCTCTCATAGCCACGATCACGGAGCCAAAGGCCCGATGCCGCACCATCGCCAAGGTCGGAAGACACCGTACGATAGACGAAATTGCCGCCCATCTCGTTAAGCGTGATCGTGCCTGCGTAGGGCGACATGATGACTGTCTCAGAGCGCATCGCCAGATCGACGAGGGCGACCATCACGCCCGATGTTGGCCCAAGAATGGCTACAGCGCCTTCGGAATCGATCATTTTGGATGCTTCGCGGATGCCCACTTCCGGGTTGCCGCCGGTATTAGCCACGACCGTGCGGATCATGCCGCAGGCAGTACCGCCCGCGTCATTGATCTCTGTCACACCAAGTTCAATGGCGTTGGCGACGATCTTGCCGAACTCGCCAAGCTCGCCTGTCAGCGGCACGAGGACACCGATCGTTACTTCATCTGCCGATGCGGCCAGTGTGCTGGTGACCAATGCGGTCGACGCGAGAGCCGCTTTCAGAAAAGCGCCCTTCTTTGCGAAAATTCCCATGTTTCCCTCCTAGGTTGAACAATTTCTTGTCAGACGTGGACCTGTAATAAGATCTCTTCCAAACGGCCCGGTTCGAGAAGAGTTTTGCTGGCTGCGGTCGAGGACACTTTGCCTGCATCCATGACGAAGGTGGTCTCCGAGATCGCGAGAATTTTTTCCGGATTTTGCTCGACGACCCAAGCCACGCCCATGCCTTCCTGAACCAGTTCGCAGACCCAGCTTACGATGCGGTCGACAAAGATCGGCGCAAGGCCGGCAGTGGGCTCATCGAGCAAGAGGATGTCGGGGCCTGCGACCAGCGCGGTGGCTATTGCAAGGGTCTGGCGTTCGCCCCCCGACAGCGTCGAGGCCTGTTGGTCAGAGCGTTCGTTCAGGATCGGAAAGCGTTTCAGCACGTCCGCGACACGCGCTTCGGCGCCCTCGAATGCCAATGACGACACCCGCAGGTTGTCGCGCACGCTAAGCTCGGCAAAGACGTTGTGCTCTTGCGGCACAAAGCCCACACCCGCCTTGCACACATGCAATGGCCCCAGATCGTTCAGGGTCTGAAGGTTGTGCCGTATCTCACCGGCCATGGTTGGAAGATGACCCGCGATGGTTTTCATCAGCGTGCTCTTGCCTGCGCCATTGGCGCCGAGGACGGCCGTAATCTCGCCGGAAGGCACCGTAAAGTCGACTCCATGCAGGATCTGGACCTTGTCGTAGCCCGACTTCAGCGCGATAACCTCAAGCTGCATATTCGTCTCCCAGATAGGCCGCGATCACCCGCTGGTCGTTCTTGATCTCATGCGGCGTGCCCTGGGCCAGCAATTCGCCGTTTTGCAGCACGATGACGGCATCCGCGATGCGCAGCAGGAAATGCAGATTGTGTTCAACCACAATCAGCGTGCGCCCTTCCTTGTGCAGATCGACAAGGATTGAGCTGAGCTTGCCCTGAAGGCTTGGGTCTACCCCGGCGGTAGGCTCGTCCAGCAGCAGGATTTCCGGGTCCCGGACAAGCTGGCGCGCGACCTCAAGCATCCGCAGTTCGCCGCCCGAAAGGTTTGATACTGTTTCGTTCAGACGCCCTTCGAGCCCGACCTTGGCAAGCACCTCGGTGGCCTTGTCCTTTAGGGCGGCCTCGGTCCCGCGCCACGCACCTGACAGCACCGGCATCAGCCGTTCGCCTGGCGAATCTGCCCCGACCATCACGTTTTCCAGAACGGTCAGTGACGGAAAGGCGCGCGGGGTCTGGAATGTGCGCCCCAGCCCGTGCGAGGCAATGTCGGACGTCTTGATCTTTGACAGGTCCTTGCCGTTCAGGCTGACGCTGCCGGAACTGGGCGGCAGGACACCCGAAATCAGATTGAAGGTCGTGGACTTTCCCGCCCCGTTTGGTCCGATAAGGCCAACAAGGGTGCCGCGCTTCACCTTGAAGCTCAGCCCGCTGTCTCCGCCCACGGCCTTCAGGCCACCAAACCGCTTGGTCAGCTTGTCAACGACGAGGATGTCATCGGTCATGCTGCTGCCCTCTTCTTCTTGATCCGGTCGAATGGTTGCCACCTGAGGATCATGATAAAGATCGCACCGGTCATGATATGCTCGACCGAAGCAGCTATTTCCGCGGCACGCACCGTCTCGAAGTGAAATGAGCGAACCACCTCTTCAAAGGTGACAAGCGCAATCGTTCCAAGGACGACCCCCTTGATCGTATGCTCGCCGCCCAGAACCAGTGCGATCCAGACAAAGAATGTAACTTCCGCCGTGAACAGGTTTGGACTGACCAGCGTTGTGATCATCGCATAGAGCGCGCCGGCAAAGCCGATTGGCACGGAGGACAGCACGAAAACCTGAAACCGCATCCGCTTGATATCCTTGCCGACGGTCTCGGCGGCGATTTCGTCATCGCGGATCGCGTCGATGGCGCGGCCATAGGGTGACGCCAGAACGCGGCGGCACAACAGGGCTGTCAGCAACAACAACACAACTGCCGCCGTTGCAAAGGCATATTTGTCCTCAAGGCCGATGACCGAAAAGTCGGGTCGGTTCACGTTGGAAAGGCCGACACTGCCGTTGCCGATGCGGCGTTCGTTGAGCAGGAAAGAATGGAAAACCTCGGCAAAGGCAAAGGTCGTGAGCGCCAGGTATTCGCCCCGCAACCGCAAGGTAGGCCAGCCGGTAATGATGGCAAACAGGAGCGAGGCGACACCGGCGGCCAGAACCCCGATCCACCACGGCGCGTTGAAGCCAAAGGCATATTGGTCAAGGCCCGAGGGGGGCTCTTGGGTGAAGATCGCATAGGCATAGGCCCCGGCGGCAAAGTAGGCGACGGTACCGAAATTGATCATCCCGCCGCGCGCATATTGCAGATTGAGGCTGACGGTCATCACCCCGTACAGGCAGCCATAGGTCAGAACCGTGAGCACGAGCTGTTCAATGTTCATTTCGACTTCCTTCCGGACAGACCTTCGGGGCGCAGGAACAGGACGATGATGACGACTGCGAACGCGATGAGCGGTCGGTAGCCCGCAGGGATGAAGTAGACGGACATATCCATCGCCACCCCGACAATCAGGCCTGCCAGCAGCACACTGTAGAGCGAACCGAGGCCCGCGAGGATCGCCACCGCAAGAATTTGCAGGATCTGGTGAAACGCAATGTCTGTCGACAACGTGGCAATCAGCGCCAGCATGACACCTGCCAGCCCGGCAAGGCCGGACGCCAGCAGCCATGTCGCCCGAGAGGTTTGCTGAACGTCGACCCCGCGCGACGCGGCGAGGCCCGGATTGTCCGACATCGCCCGGATCGCAAGACCCGTCTTCGTCTTCGTCATGAAGATTGCGAGCGACAGACCGGTGAGCGCTGCCAGGGCCACCACGATCATCTGGTAGTCGGTGATACGAACCCCGAAGAACCTGTAGGTTGTCGCAAGCGGTATGTTCAGCGACCTGATGCCTGTGCCCACCAGCGCATCGACCGAGCCGCCAATGACATAGGCCACGCCAACCGAGCTGATCAGCAGAACGGCAGGCCCAAGCTTGCGGATCGGATCATAGACAATGCGGCCAACGATCAGGCCGAAAAAGGCCGTAAAAACAATAGCGAAGAGACCGGCGGGCAGGAACGGCCAGCCCATCTTGACGTTCAATCCCCAGGTTACGAAGGCTGAAACGCCGAGCAATTCGGCGTGCGCAATGTTGAGAAACCCCTCGACCCGCCGCGTCAGCGAAAATCCGATCGTCGCCAGAATCAGGAAACACCCGGTCACGATACCGGTGACAAAGTACTGTGCAATCAGTGTCATGCCTGGCCCTCGGAAAAGTGATGCAGCCGCTTATGCGGGCCGGTTCCAGCGGGTGGAGTGGTTGCACACGTCGTCATGGATCCTCCCTTGGAATTTTAGGTAGCATGCTCCGTTATATTGCACAGGTAAATCGGTTTCTCGGAAATCTTGGGGCCGTTTAAGCATTGGCTTGGAAATTTTCTGCCCGCGATTGCGCTAAGCGGACCCCATCGGCGCGCGGCTGGCGGTGTTGTTCTCGTAGACTAGCTTCGTGATTAGGCGTTGAAATTCTTCGCGCTCGTCTTCGGTGAGCGGTTTGAGCAGCTCAGTCTGGGCCTTTGCCATCATCGGGCGCACGCGGTTGGCATAGGCTTTGCCGCCTTCCGTGATCTTGATAAGTTTGGCACGCTTGTCGCGCGGCGAGGCGTTTCGCTCAAGCAGGCCGCGCCGCTCGAGCCGGCGAATCACGTCCGCGCCGCTCACACGGTCTACCCCGACCGCCGTCGACAGGGTCATCTGGTCCATTTCTTCGCCATTCTCCAGTGCCGACAGCATTCCGAATTGGATCGGCGTAATCTCTTCATGGCCGCAGGCTTCCGCAAAAAGGCCGATGTGGATCTGGTGAAGGCGGCGCACGAGATAGCCGGGGCGCGACCACAGTTCACGGTATTTCCTGCTTCTGACCTTGCCCGGCCTTCTCTGCTCTTGGGGGGATGAACTTTCGGGTGTCATGTCCATATCCATTTGCAAACCTGTCCGTCTGGGGCGCCTGCTCCGTCACCTGACGCTCACTTCGGCCACTTGAAGGCTCAAACTAAACGCAGTACACTTCTTTTATGGCGCATGCACCATCGAACGATCAAGTTGTCGAATATATAGTCTATACGGATTGTCAGCCATCTGTGAAAGGATGTCCTCTTGTCTACGGGTATCGGCGCCAGAGTTCAGAGAAAAGAAGACCATCGCCTGTTGAACGGACAGGCGAGGTTTGTCGGCGATCTGAAGTTTCCCCGGCAGTGGGAAGCAGCCTATGTCCGCAGCCCCATCGCACACGGGCGCATCCGGTCCATCACCAAGCCCGCTGAATTTGCGGGCCAGGTGTTTACGGCATCGGACCTGCATGACGTTTTACCGATCCATGCCGAGTCCTCGCTGCCCGGCTACAACGCGTCGGATTTCTACCCGTTGGCCAAGGACAAGGTCCGCTATGTCGGCGAGTGCATCGCCATCTGCATCGCCCCCACCCGGGCGCAGGCCGAAGACATTGCCGAACTGGTGGACGTTGATATCGATCCCCTGCCCGCTGTCGTCGATGCGCTGAAGTCCCGTGAGCCGGGTGGCACGCTTTTGCATGAGGACTGGGGCAGCAACCTTTTTCTGGAGACCACCTTCGAGGGCGATTTCGAAGAAGCGAAACGCAATGCCACCGTGGTGGTCGAGCGCGAGTACAACACCGCCCGCCAATGCATGACCCCGATGGAGGGCAAGGGCACGCTGAGCTACTGGGATGACCGCACCAACCAGCTTGTCGTCTACACCTCAACGCAAGTGCCCCATCTGATCCGCACCGGCATCGCACAGTTCCTGCAAATGGATCAGGGTGAGGTCCGGGTCATTGCTCCCGACGTCGGCGGCGGGTTCGGCTACAAGTGCGTGCTGCAACCCGAAGAGCTTTCGGTGTCATGGGTTGCGCGCAAGACCGGCCGCCCGATCCGCTGGACGGAAGACCGCCGCGAGCACCTTGTCGCGGGCGCGAATACCCGCCAGCACCACTACAAGATCACGGCCTACGCGGATGACAACGGCAGGCTTCTTGGCCTTGACGCCGACATCACTGTCGATGTGGGGGCCTATTCGGTTTGGCCCTTTACCGCTTGCCTCGAGGCCGCGCAGGCGGGCGGCAACCTGCCGGGGCCCTATGACCTCAAGGGATACCGCTGCAAGACCTACTCGGTGGCCACCAACAAGCCCGCCTTTACCCCTTACCGCGGCGTCGCGCGGCCCGGCGTCTGCTTTGCGATGGAGTTGACCATCGATGCGATTGCCCGCGCCGTTGGCCGTGAGCCGGCCGACGTCCGCAAGGAAAACCTCGTGGCCGGCGCGCTGATGCCCTACACCAATGTCACCGGCAAATTCTACGACAGCGGCGACTACCCCGACAGCGTGGTCCAGGCTGAAAAGATGATCGACCTTCCGGGATTTCGCAAGCGGCAGGCAGAGGCCCGCAAGCAAGGCCGCAGCCTTGGCATCGGGTTCTCGACGTTCACCGAACAATCGGCCCACGGCACCAAGGTTTTCGCCGCATGGGGCCTTGCTCTCATACCGGGCTATGAACAGGCGATGGTGAAACTTACGCCGTCGGGCTCGGTCGAGGTACGCTCAGGCAATCACAGCTTCGGTCAGGGCCTTGAGACGACGCTGGCACAAGTGGCAAGCGAATGGCTGACCGTCGATGTGGCCCAGATCAACGTGCTGATGGGCGACACCGGCATGACACCCTATTCGACCGGCGCCTATGCTTCTCGTGGCATGGTGATGGCGGGGGGTGCTGTTTCAAAGGCGGCAGAGGTGCTGCACAACCGCATCAAGATCCACGCGGCCCACCTGTTGCAGTGCAAACCCGGCGACATCACGCTACGGGACGCGCACGCCTTCCATGGCGCCGCCAGCGTCAGCCTGCGCGACATCGCCAAGGCGTGGTACCTGCGCCCCGATCAGTTGCCCGACGATGTGGATACGGCCGGGCTTGAGGTCACCGAAGGATACAAGCCCGCCATCGACACCGGCGTTTTCACCTATGCCACCCACGCCGCGATCGTAGAGGTGGATACGGGGACCGGAAAAGTCGATATTCAGGACTACGTGGTTTTTGAGGATTGCGGCAAGCGGGTCAACCCGCTCATCCTCGAAGGACAAACTTACGGCGGTGTTGCCCAAGGGATCGGCACCGCCCTGTTTGAAGAGGTGCTCTACGACGCCAACGGTCAGCCCCTCACATCAACCCTTGCGGATTACATTTTGCCCGGACCGGCCGAGTTGCCCAATATCCGGCTGTCGCACAAGGAAACGCTGTCGCCCTACACCCGACACGGTATCAAGGGTGTGGGGGAAGGGGCTGCCATCGCGCCGGGAGGGGCGATTGTGAACGCGATCAACGACGCATTGGCGCCGATGGGCGTCGAGATCAACAACATCCCGGCGACGCCGCACAAAATCCTTGCCGCGCTGCTGGCCAAGTCGGGCAATGAAAGGGGGGCGGCATGAAACCTGTTGCCTTCGATCTTCAGCGTCCATCCGATCTTGTATCGGCCATCCGTGATCTGAAAGACCTCGCCGTTGACACCAAAGTGATCGCAGGAGGCCAGTCGCTCGGTCCGATGCTGAACCTGCGGCTGACCCGGCCTGAGCGGCTGGTCGAGGTCTCGAACACTGGTTTGATGCGCGACATTTCCGATACTGCGGCGCATGTCTCTTTCGGGGCCGCAACACGCCACGCAGAAATCGAGGACGGTCTGACACCGGATCCAACCCGGGGGATGATGCCCTTTGTGGCGCACGGGATTGCCTACCGCGCGGTGCGCAACAAGGGCACCATCGGCGGCAGTATTTGCCACGCCGACCCGGCCGCCGATTGGGTGACGGCGATGACGGCCCTTGATGCGACCATCGTCATCACGACCAATGGCAATGACATGCGGACTGTGCCGATGTCGAGCTTCATGCAGGGGGCCTACCGCACGTCCCTCGCCGCGGGCGAGATCATGACCGCCGTCCAGGTGCCGAAGTATTCGGACCAAATGGTATGGGGCTATTACAAGGTTTGCCGAAAGGTCGGTGAATTTGCCGATGCCATTGCGGCATGGGTCGCTGATCCGGCAAAGAAATACTCGCGGGTCGTGTTCGGGGCCGGGGCCGGTGCGCCGCTGGGGTCCGACAGGCTCGCCACGCTGCTGGCGCAGACCGGGGCCGTCCCGGACCTTGCGACCATCAAGGAGGAGCTTGCCGCACTGGAACCGGGCCTCGACCCCGTCAAGCAACATCTCTTCGCGGTGGCCCTGCAGCGCTGCGTGAAGGAGGCCCTGAGCGATGAATAAGAGCCTTTCGCTTACCGTGAACGGCAAGGCCCATCAGGTGCTCGTCAGCGACCGCACCCAATTGGCCGAGGTCTTGCGCGATCATCTTGATCTGACGGGCACCCATCTGGGGTGCGAGCAGGGTGTTTGCGGCGCCTGCACCGTGATGGTTGACGGTAGGCCAACCCGCTCGTGCATCACCTTTGCCCAGTCGGTAGATGGCGCGCGGATCGAGACGATCGAGGGATACGCCAACGATTCGGTGATGGACAAGATCCGCGACGCATTTTCGCGCCATCACGCGCTTCAATGCGGGTTTTGCACGCCCGGCATGCTCGCCACCTCGCGCGACATTCTGGCCCGCTTTCCGTCGCCAACCGAGACGACAATCCGCCACGAGCTGAGCGGCAACCTGTGCAGGTGCACTGGCTACCAAGGCATCGTGCGGGCAATTGCGGACGTGGGCGCGCAGATTGCAAGTGAGGCCCCCACACCGATAGCGGCACAGCCACCAAAGCCTGCCTTTGCGCCGTTCGAGCCCGAATTTGCTGTCGCTGCCGCAGTCCCCAGGCTGCAACCCAAGGGTTCGGTGCAAGCGGACGGCAACTGGACAGTCGTCGAACGTGCGATCACCCTGCCCCATTCGGCAACCAAGGTTTGGGCGCTGTTTTCGGATATTGAAAGAGTGGCGGACTGCGTGCCGGGTGCCAATCTGGCGGAAGTGAACGGTGAGAATTTCACCGGTGCCGTTGCCATCGCTTTCGGGCCGATCAAGGCGCAGTTTGGCGGCACCGGCACCTTTGAAGCGAATGACGCGGAACAGTCCGGCTTTCTGGCGGGTCAAGGTTCTGACAAACGCGGCGGATCCAATGTGAAAGGCGAGCTACACTTCGCCCTGACACCGCAGGCGGGCCAGGACGCCACGGACGTGGCCGTGCGCTTCCGCTTCCAGATCCAGGGCATGCTGGCGCAATTCAACAGGCCCGAACTGGTGACCGGTTTCGTTGATTTTCTGCTCGAAAAACTCATCGCCAACTGTAACGCCGTGCTGTCGGGCGGGACGGCCTCCGCATCTCACAAGATCGGCTTCTTCGCGCTGTCATGGGCGGTTCTGAAGTCGATTTTCAGGCGTCGGAAATCCTGAATTTCAAGGGTCTCCCTGAACTGCCCGCCTTTACGGCGGGCTTTTTTTGTACCCAGCCTTCCCGCAGCCCGCCCGAATGAAAAAGGCCCCCCAGAGATCGGTGGGCCTTCCTCCATCTCACGAGAGTCTTTAGCCGAGTTTCTCGGTCGGTTCCGGCAGCGTGTCGGGTTTTGGCGGCGGGGCGCTAGCAACTGTATCTGTCAGGTCGTCGGGGCCGCCCATTTCTGACGGCTCTTGCACAACGCATTCGCGATGGTGACCAGCTTTCTGGCGACGGCGGTGATGATGACCTTGTGCGGTTTTCCGGTCTTGCGGAGACGATCTGCGATGGATCTCGAGCTTGGGTTATGATGCGCCGCGACCATGCCACTTGGAACATCACATGCCGCAGGGCACGGCGACCAGCGGCTAGCCACGAGGGATATATCGACTGGCACGCCTACGAGGAGAACCGCCGCATGCTGGAGGACAATGCGCATATGCAGAAGCGGGCTACCCGCAAATCAGGGCGTGGCGGGCAGGCATTGCTGTCGGCATGGTCCGCTGCGCGCGCTGTGGGCGGATGATGGTCACCATCGCGAATGCGTTGTGCAAGAGCCGTCAGAAATGGGCGGCCCCGACGACCTGACAGATACAGTTGCTAGTCGACGAAGGCGCGCTCGACGACATATTCGCCCGGTCGGCTGTTTGCGCCTTCGGTAAATCCACGCTCTTCGAGGATTTCCTTGATGTCCATGTTCAGGCCCATCGAACCGCAGATCATCACCCGGTCAACGGCCGGGTCGAGCGGCGGTGTGCCAAGGTCTTCAAACAATTTGCCCGACTTCATCAGGTCAGTAATCCGGCCCATCCTGTCGGAGGGTTCGCGCGTCGTCGTGGCGTAGCGGACAAATTTTTGCTGCGCTTCTTCGCCGACGAGCGGATCGTCCATCAGCCGCCGCTCAAGGTCCTCGCCGTATTCAAGCTCGCTGTTCAGCCGGCAGGTTTGAGTCAGGATGACCTGTTCAAACTTCTCGTAGGTTTCGGGCTCTCGCATCAAGCTGGCAAAAGGGGCGACGCCGGTGCCAGTCGACAGCATCCAAAGCCTTTTGCCGGGCAAGAGCGCGTCGATCACCAGCGTCCCCGTG
>Ga0208413_1000922_pt1 | contig 20327 bp, 17 predicted proteins | sample AntAceMetag02UKD_FD_184761 | JGI IMG/M metagenome (GOLD analysis project Ga0208413, IMG submission 184761) | Saline lake microbial communities from Ace Lake, Antarctica - Antarctic Ace Lake Metagenome 02UKD (SPAdes) (version 2) | ecosystem: Environmental > Aquatic > Non-marine Saline and...
GATAAATAGAACCCTTGTTGTATTTACCTATGCCCGACTCTTCTAAACGCTGCGCCAATTCATAACCATAGGCCGACCAGCCGTTTAGCATTGCTAGTAAGTGAGCGGTAAGCATATCGCCGGAAGGTGACACTTTTGGCCCGTCTGATGAGGCTTTTTCCTTTTTTGTCATCTTATTCTCCATTTGTTCTTAATTACGTTTGACATTTAAGTGCATTTTGCATATAGTAGCAACTGTTGAATTAGTCCAGTGCTCGAAAGTTACACAACGCACTGTCGCAAACACCATAACCTACTGAATTAGTAAACTAATTGGAGAAATGACCATGACAAAGAGTGCAACTAGTAAAACTGAAGCTGCTGCAACTAACAAAACTGAAACCGCTGCAACTAACAACACAGAATCAAAATACTCCGTAGACAGCTACTTTGAAACAATGAGCAAAGGTGCTGACAAAATAGCTGAAAACTTCGCGCATACTCGCGAGCGTAACACACGCATTATGAACCAGTTCGTTGAATCTGTAACCTCTGGCCAGAAAGACTTTATCGAATTAGGTCGCACTGTTGCAACACAGCCTACCGATTACAGAGCAAACATGCAGGCAATGCTTGATACGATGAATCGACGTCAAGCTTGTGCTTTAGAACTAGGCAAAACTGTCTATAAAGAGCAAAACGAAGTGAGCAGCGCTGTTTCAGAAAACATGGGAAAGCTTTTCGCTCCACTGAAAAATGCCAATTACGATTGGACAGCACCTTACAAGAAGATGGCTGAGTATTGGGTTCCTGCCACTAAGTAAACGGTGAGTAAATTTTGGTTTTCCCGACTACGATAAGTCTGTAGTCTAGATCCGGACGCATAATTAAAAGGGATACCAGTGGCAGATTTCATCAACCAGGGCATGGGATTCGACTCCTTCGAGCAATTAAGGGACGCGTTCGATCATGACCCTGGCGTGGAGCTTACGCTCACGCCACTATGGCGAGAAGTGATGTGGCCCACTGAGTGGCTTCGGCTGCGGGTAGACCCTGTTTTTTACGGCTTTAACGTACCTCACGGTAACGGAGAGCCGGTGTTGCTAGTGCCAGGATTCATGGCCGGTGACGTTATAATGTTGGAAATGCATCGCTGGCTCAAACGGATAGGCTACAACGCCTCCTTATCCGGAATACTTAGTAACACAGATTGTCCGGAAGCCACTGCTACACGCTTATTAGACAGAGTAAGACGCATTCATCGTGAAACTGGCCAGAAAGTGAAGTTGGTCGGCCACAGCCTGGGTGGAATGCTTTCAAAATATTTAGTTCAGCGAGAACCTGAATTGATCGATAGAGTGATCACTATGGGGTCCCCATTTCAGTCTTTGGTAAAAGCGCACCCTGCCGTTGTCGGTATATGGGAGACGCTCAAACTTAATAAAATGGGTACTGTAGGATCAAATCTTAAGCCATCATGTGCAACCGGCTTCTGCACCTGTGGATTTGTTCAAAGTATTCTTCAGCCTGCCACCGTACTGCCACCACAATTTGCTATATATTCAAAACTTGATGGGGTTGTCGATTGGGAGTCTTGTATCGAAGATGATGCGAAGATGAACACGCAGGTCAGTTGTACCCACATAGGAATGATTGTAAATCATTCGGTGTACAGAGCAGTCGCTAGTCGACTCTCACAAAAAATCGAAGTTCAATAGCGGAGTATCCGCAATTCTAAAAACAAATGAAGCTCTCGGGGTGTGATATGGCTGGTAAAGACGATCTAGATCCAATGCGAATGATGCGTGAATGGTTTGTGAAATCTGAGCAGATGTACAGCGAAGCGATGACGGAAGTTATGGGAGATGAACGGTTCTCAAAAACTACTGGCCGCTACATGCAAGAAACATTGCATATGCAGAAAATGTTTGGCGAAGCGATGGGACAATACCTTGCGAATCTTAACTTACCTTCGCGAGCTGAAGTTGTAGAAATCAAAGAAAGGGTAACAAGCATAGAGGCGACTTTAGACTCTATACTCGTTGAAATGCGCGCATTGCGAGCACAGTCGGCTTCCGGTACTTCAGCTGCCCCAAAGAAAAACCCTGTACGCACTAAGAAAGCGCCCGTAAAAGACGCTTGAGCAAAGGATACCATTTACATGAGTGCTAATGCTGAGCACGTTGAAGGTGATATTTCTCAGAAAGCTATTGATGCTCGGGTTACAGAAGTCATCAAAAAAGCAATCCAACGAAATATCCCCGGACTTGCGAGCCTTCCGGAGACTGAAGCACAACTAGAAGTCGGTACTAGCGACAAAGAGTTGATCTACAGTCAGGACACTGCCCGCCTTTACCACTACACTCCGCTAGTAGATGAGATCTATCGAGTACCAATTTTGCTCGTGATGTCCCCTCTCGCGCGGGGGTATATTATGGATTTGGCTAAGGGTCAATCCTTGGTCGAGTATTTCCTGAAAGCCGGTCATGACGTCTATATGATTGATTGGGCTGCTCCGCAAAAGAAACATAAGGATCTGAGTCTAAGTTCTTACGCCTGCGATATGCTTGGCGACTGTATCGATAAAGTGGTTGCCGACTCTGGCGAGCCCGATGTGAGCCTAGTTGGTTATTGCATGGGAGGCCTACTCAGCGTTTGCTATCAAGCTACACATCCTGACAGTCCTGTAAAAAACCTCGCGTGTTTTACCACTCCGGTGAACGGTGACGGTATGGTGCTGTACAAAAAATGGTTAACATCTAAAAGTTTTGACATGGATAGGCTTGTCGATGAACTAGGGGTAATACCCACTGAAATCATCAATATGTCGATGCAGGCTTTGCGGCCTTTGCACAAAAATGCCAATCAGTTAAAGTTACTTAACAATGTTGATAACGATGAATTCGTTAAAGCACATCTGCGTTTTGAACGCTGGGCTGTTGATCAATTGCCTTTCCCCGGAGCCCTCGCTAAGGAGTTTATGATTGATTTTGTCCGCGACAATAAGCTTATTAAAAAAGAGCTAGAACTCAATGGCACCATCGTAGATCTGTCTAATATAACGGTGCCATTTCTTCATGTCGCCGCCTCGTTCGATCATATAGTTCCTGAAGCATCTTCAAAGGACCTGATCGGCATGGTTGGATCAGAAGACAAAAAAGAAATTATAGTTCGAGGTGGGCATGTGAGCTTGGTTGCCGGAGGCAATGCTATATACAGGCTCTGGCCTCAGCTGGATCAATGGATCAGTGAAAGAGCCGATTAACACAAGGCTTAAGTGAAATAGCAGATTGGAAAGAACTTGGAGAGAAGCATGACACAAACAAATGAAATAGACGCATCAGAACAACCCATCAAGGTAGAACTAGACGGAATCGAATTTACCATCCGCCGAATTGAGCCCGATGATGCCGACGCCTTGCTGAGCTATGCCAAAACCCTGCCCCGCCATGACATCGTCTACATGCGGCGAAATCTAAGCACCCGAGCAGGCATCGACAAATGGTTTCGCGCTCTAGATAACGGTAATACCTTTGCCTATGTCGCAGTCCAAGACGAGAAAATCGTCGGTTATTCTTCTATAAACACTAGCGGGCTTGACTGGTCCAGCCATGTCGCCGACATACGCGTTTCGGTGTCCCCCGACGTGCGCAAAAGCGGCTTAGGTCGCGTGTTAGTTCGTGAGGCGTTTCGATTAGCTGTCACTCTTGAAATAGAAATCGTAAGAGCGAGCATGACACCAGATCAAAAAGGCGCCCGCGCCTTGTTCGAAGAGCTTGGCTTTAAGAACGAGGCCATTATGAAGGACCATGTGAAAGACTTAGATGGCGCTTACCATGATCTATTGGTTATGGCTGTCAATGTCGACGCTTTTTTAGCTCAACGCCAAGCCTACGGACTACAATAACGTAGCGGCAATTGCTGTTTCTTAGCAACTGTTGTTTCTTAGCAACCGTTGTTTCTTAGCAACTGTTGTTTCTTAGCAACATTGAGAAACAGCAGTGATGATTTGAACAAAGATGGCTTCAACAAAGAAGGCACCGACAAATAAAGCCCCCAGTCAGTCTATGAGGCTTTGGTAAACAAGCGCCTTAAATTTAGACGCAATAGAAAATGCCGCAGCCGGCTGAACCTGCAGCATGATCACCGCGGCAGTCTCCGTGACCGGATCAGCCCAAGAGAATGTGCCAAGTGACCCACTCCAACCAAACTCACCGTTATTAACGCCATATTCACTTTTAGACGCGTCTGTAACTACCGCTAAGCCATAGCCCCAGCCGCGATCTAACATAGGGTCAGCTGGGTTGGTGCCAAATGGCATCAGCTCTTGTGCAATTTGGTTAGCCGTCATCGCTGACACCGCTTCTGACTCTAATACTCGACGACCATCTAACTCACCGTCATTTAATAAAGCCTGCAGAAACCGCAAATATTCCGGCACCGTAGACACTATGCCAGCGGCACCTTCTTTCAACGGCGGGTTCTCAGTTATCGGCACACCCATTGCTGGCAATGGAGCAAGACCACGGGTCCCATCTGGTATTCGATACGCTCGAGCAAGTCGATCCTGCTTGAGTGGTGGAACATAGAAACCAGTATCAGGCATTTCTAAAGGATCAAACACTTTTTTACGCAAATACTCATCAAACGGTTGCCCGGAGACTATCTCCACAACTCTGCCTAATACTGTGATTGAGATACTGTATACCCACTGTTCACCAGGATCACCGATCAAAGGGATCGCAGCAACTTTATCCGATAAAACAGTAAGACTGTCCGCACGCGAGCGCACAGCATTACTGCGATATAAAGCGCTGAAACGATGACTAAGGCCTGCCGTGTTTAACAGTAGATCCTCAATAGTGGGTTCGCGATCAGGCTTACGCGTCGCAGAGGACTCCGGCTGCTCAGGGTCGACATAAACTGTTAGATTTTGAAAACTCGGAATATACCGAGAAACTGGATCGGACAAAGCGAGCTTTCCCTCGTCAACTAACTGCAATACAGCCACGGCGGTTATGGGTTTACTCATTGAACGAATTTGAAAAATAGAATCCTTCCTCATAGGCTGCGCTAACTCAATATTTTGCCAACCCATTGCCTCTAAATAGACCAGCTTGCCATGGCGGACGACGCCTGCAACCAAACCTGCAACCTTGCCTTCTTCAACGTGCTCACGAAGCACCTTGTCCAATAAGCCAAGTCGCTGGGAGGAAATGCCCACTGATTCTGGCTCCGACATGCTTAAGGGTCCCGCCGCTGAAAGCGCTTGCTTGGAGACCATAAGCAGACAAAACGAGGCTAATGCGATGAAGGTGCGCAGCGGCATGATTCTCTCCAGAGTTCGAATTAATGATTATCTAACCCGCAGTGTTGCATCAACTCCAAGTTAGCGCAATTTACCGCTATACCTTCAAAGCCCAAGCACTTGTGTTTCCTGAACCGGATTGAATTAATTCTCAAGGCCGCTACGCCCCCCCTATTTCAGCCGGCAGCATTCAAAGTGGCGAATCGAGCCTAGAAAAAACGTAAGAAGAATTAGAGATAGAGGTAGAGATGGAAAAAGGGTCGGGCACGAGGATAGCCGCGGCACACTGGGCTCAGCTGTAAGCGAAATGTTAAGTGTTAAGTGTTAAGTGTTAAGTGTTAAGTGTTAAGTGTTAAGTGTTAAGTGTTAAGTGTTAAGTGTTAAGTGTGGCCGTTGAATAAATTTCCGACAATACAAATTAAAACCGAGGATTACGTATGCTGTGCATATTTGCAATCCCCTAATCGCGGTCGAATACATGTCTTGCACTTGTTGTGAATATACCTTCCACCTGAGCGGTGACCCCCTCTTTTTGACCAGAGATTAGCCTAGCGTCTGATGACTGAGACAGCACATCGGCGTTAGAAAAATGCGGCTGGAAGACTAAAAGAGCGACTGCCACTAAAGTAGCCAAGACAACTGCTGCGGGTAAGCGGTTTTGTAGCGTTGTAGTTTTCATGCCAGTATCCTTTTTCTATTATTTTTGTGCTTTCTTGGATAATGCTGGATTGTCTACCGTTACGAACTAAGTCCGCCAACGTCCTACTAACGAGATCAGTCTGCCATAGTTAAACAAAATGTAACAAGGTTTTTCGAAAAAAATGACTATTTATTAGCCAACATTATTTCCTATCTTGTAAGCGAACCGCCTAGTGAGTATTTCGTTAACACTAGTGAATTGATTGGTAACACGGGGGCTAAAGTAATTGAACGATCCCACTAAAAAATTGAAACCCTATAGCCAAACGGGCGGCAATAACAAGTCCCCGTCTTTCTAGCGGGAAACAGCGCTAAAAGGCTTAATATGGTAAGAAGCTACGTCTCTGAGCGTTTATTACCATTGGGTTATTAATTTCAACGCCGCTTTGGCGCCGCTCTGAGCTAGGAGTTCCACTGCAGGTATTTAGTCAGGCTTTCTCCTATAAAATAATCCCACCCGCTCTGGCAGTTTTCACGATTAAATTCAAGAATACGATCAGGGAAGTCGGCTATCACATTCATTATGACAACAAGCTTTGAGGGATTGCTACCCGATAATAGAAAATGGATTACGGCGTCCCCTGGATACTGCGCATAACTCTATTTATAAGACTGCCTCTGGTTCGGCACAGCTTCAATCACTTCCCAACTGTGGGTGAAAACCTGGCCTTCGTTTTCTACAACAAATTGGCTTTTAAAACCTGACCAAGGTTCGAACTGAGGTATATTATCGAAATACCAACCCGCATTTGCGTGTCATCTGATAGAGCGTGCCAAAGCGCCTCAACCGAACACTGAAATTTTTTCGTGACAGTTACCGGCGCTTCATTTATTTTCATTTTTATCCGCTCCTCGTCTTAGCTTAGGCTTACTTGCTTTCAAGTAATAAGAGCAAGATCTATACCTTCAGCCAATGCTTGTGGATTAGCGAGTTAAGGCTAACGCATAACAGCTACAGGTCTTTCGATAAGTTCATAACTAATACAATCAAGCTACTACTTTTTGACTTCGCAGTTCGTCAATCTCTGTCTGATTCAAACCCAGCTCACCGGCTAGCACTTCATCGGTGTGTTGCCCCAAATCTGCGACCCAAGGGCTTGCCGAGTTTTCTGTATTGCGGAATTTTATCGGCATGTTTTGTATTAAAAAATCACCTAATTTTTCATCTGACACTTTAGTGAATGATTTGCGCTCCAAAACCTGCGGGTGTGAAAACAAGTCTTCAACTTGTTGATATTTACTGCACGGTACGCCAGCACGGTTAAGCGCTTCTTCACACTCATCACAGGTCAGCGACGAAGACCAGCGTTCAACCTCTTTCACCAGCAAACCAAAATTGGCGGTTCTTGGGCCTCTAATAAAACGAGGGTCACTAAGCAGATCGGGCCTATTCAAAGCAGATGCTAGACTTTCTAAGTTCTTGTCCGACACCGCACACATCATAACAAACCCGTCTTTAACTTTTACTGGATGAAACCTCCCAATTACCGGCGGCTCTTCCATTTGGGCAGCCTGAATGTGGGCAGGAATTAATGTCATCATCGATTCCATCATACTGATGTCGATATGCTCACCCACGCCGTGACGCTCTCGCCCAAGCAATGCTGTTTGAATAGCACCAAAAGCGGTGGTACCGGTAAGTATGTCGGCAACCATAATTTCCCAATTTGCTGGCCGTGAGTCGGCACCTCCCTGAGACGCGGCATGAACGCTATCAAAACCACTTGCTGCATGAACAATCGGCGCATACGCGGCTCGGTGTACGTAGGGTCCTGATTGACCAAAGCCGGAAATTGAACAGTAAATCAAACCTGGTCTGCTGTCTTTGAGACTGTCATAGTCCAAGCCAAATCTCGCCATAATGCCTGGGCGAAAGTTCTCAATAACTATGTCAGCATCGGCTATAAGTCGCTTGACTAATGCCTGTCCAGAGGGGCTTTTAAGGTCTACCGCAATGCTTCGCTTGCCGGCATTGAAATGAGCAAAGGTTCGCGTAATACCATCGACCCCTCGGGTGATGTCGCCTGCGCCAATGGTTTCTATTTTAATGACTTGGGCGCCACAATCTAATAGAAACCGCGAACATATGGGGCCAGCAAATACCGCTGAAAAATCTACTACTTTATAGCCTTCGAGAGGTTTTTTTGTGCTCATGAATATCGCCGCTTACAACTAAAAACCTAGGTTACCCAGATTGAGTGCAAGTAACCAGCTCTTAGCTACTCTAAATCTCATGTTAGCGAGGCGCACAGGTCAGTTTTGCCATGTAACAGGTGCGGCACCCTGCTCGATGAGCATTATGTCTGAGTAGGTTTTCAAACCATTTGACGGAAAGTGACCAACTCTAACTTCTAGCGGGCCCTCAATATCGTAAAATAGAAACTCCCCTTGGCTTGGAAATCTAACCACTCCGATGTAGTCTGAAAAAATGTAGTAGTCATTGTCGATATAGGGGCCAAAATTCCATTTGAATACATTATTCTGGAATGACATTTCAATACGCATAGCACCCTCAGGGTCAGTCAATTCTTGCTGAATTTCTATCCTGCTCTTCAATGTCTCAGACACGTCCAGCATACAGATACAGTCATAATCAAACTCATAAAGCGGCTGCGTTGTATCCGACAAGAACATTTCATCGAGAATAATACTGGGCATGCTCGAGTCTACGCGATCAAACCCCTTCATCTCTTGCAAACCTCGCACAAACCAGAACGCACTCAACAATCGATTGCTTGGCACAAAGTACTTGTCATCTCCTTCTTCCCAAATAAATTCAGCCTGAACATCAAATTCAGCATTTGATGCTGCTATTGAAGTGGAAAATTGATGCCTCGAAGTCAGTAGATAAACCACTACGGCAGAAATTAGTGCCAATAGCACTAGCTTGCTTTGTACAGAGGTTGCTTTATTCAAGAGGGCGCCTTCGATGGCCTTGAAGCAAAAGCCAATAGAAAAACAGAACGTAAACCATATAAGCAAATAGTACCTGCCGGGATATGAAATACCCGAGATGCTCGCAATAGGCACTAAGGGCAGCAACTCTAGCGCCAAAACACCACATACCACAACAACCGCCCTTTTACTTTTCGAAACAGCTAGCGCTAAGGCCAGTAAATAGAAAAGCGACAATACCTGCCAATATTCTCCTAGCAGCAAAGCCGGAATACCGAACATAAATCTCAGTATTGTCATCAAATAGTCGGCGTTCAGAAACTGAGACGGGGCAGTGTAGCCCCCAATTAGCCCCTCAAGCATGAATCCTCGCCAAAGTGTATAGGCCGCAGAGACAATCAAAAACGCACTAAACGCTTTCACGCGATATCGATAAGAGCCCTCAGCAAGTAGTGGTATTAAAAACACCAGCGGAACGAATATCTCTTTTGCGCTTATAGCAATAACATAAGCCGCCGCAGCAACGACTAGATGCCTTGACTGGCCCTGACGAAGGTATCTCACACAAAAGTACACAGCTAAGCAGGCAAACAGCAATCCTTCAACATAGTGCCTGGTCATAAGATTATTCGCCGCTGCCGTGGTTGGCAGACCTAGCATAAAAATCAGCGCCCCAGCGAACGCGAATCGTTGATCTAGCCAAAGCCGAAGCAGCATAAAGCAAGCAATCGCCACCAAGGATATAGCTACTAGCTGATGCGTATAGAATCCGAGCGGGGATAGTCCAAACAGGAGCAAATCAATTTCAAATGAAGCGACGACCCAGGGCGTAAGGTTAGCCGGTGACAGCTGGCGCCATACCTCGGGATTGAAAAAATTATCTAAAACATTGTGCCTGAGCGCATGGGCTAATATTTGAGTATCGTCAGCACGCCAGTTAGCAGATAACACGTCCCTGAAAACGAGGAAGGTTAGTAGCAACAGCAATCCACTCACCCCAAAGGATATCTTAATGCTACTTAGCGCCGGCAGTTCTTTGTAATTGATCACTTTGTTATTACTCTTTTTCTTAGCGATTTATCAATGCAAGAGGTCGTCGTAAATTGTCGCCGCAGGGTAGTCTCGCGCATTGAAACTGATCGATAATCTGCGCCACCGCGGCCTTAATATTAAGAGGGACATTTACCCCCTTACTAAGGCAATCAAAAATTTCATAGTAGGGTTTAGCGATAAAATAAGGAGCTCCTAGCTCATCCAGCCAGGCAAGGCCTTTTACTCGCGGCTCGGTTCCAAGATTGTTCTCAACCCATAAGATTTCTGGCCGAGCCCCTGCACCACCTGCGTAGACTTGTGGATGGGTATGCCAGCAAAGCGCCGCCTGATGTCTGAAGCTTTGCTTGATCAATATCCCAACCGGACAGGATATGAGCGATTGTTCTGAAATATTAAGTGGCGTTTTCATAGACCAGCAGCTTATCCATAACTTGATCGAAGCCTAGCTTGGGCCAACCCAAGATTCCACCCTATTATCAGATTTTCACCAAAATTAGACAAAACTTGGCCGGTGCTCAGGAGCTGTTGATTATTCTCATTTTTTGACCACTTAAGCGGACTAAACTTTTTAATCACAAGTTGTATACTAGCGGCTCGATTGTGATCTCGGATGTAGACATGACTATTCAACAACGCTGCGCCTTTAGCCTCAGCCTTTTGCTAAATTCATATTATCGATATTTTTATCTAGTTTTGGCCATTGCGTGGCTTATTTTAATCAGCAATCTGATGATTGCTGACGTATGGGATGAAACCAACGCCCTCGTTATCTTGTCTGCCGAACCTATCGCAAGTGCTAGCCTCTTCGAAGCAGCAAGGATGTTCTGGTTGCAAGAGTTGCCCTTAGATATTTACAGACCACTCGGCAGTACCTTTTTTATCGTCATCGCCAAGCTGACTAATGGCAGCTTTGTCTTCCTGCGTTATGTCAACGCGGCATTTATTCTTGCAGCAGCAGCGTTGTTTTCATCTGTCTTACATCAGCAAGGTGCCAATAAAGAAAGGGCTTTGGCTTTTTATGCAATTTTTCTATTTTCATCCTCTGCCTTGATTACAGCAGGGTGGTTCGCAAATATTTTTGATGCCAGCTGTCTTTTCTTCCTTGCTTTAGCGACCAAATTCTACAGCTCGAAAAACTACTTTGCCTATGGTGTTGCGATGGTCCTGGCGATCTATTGTAAAGAAGCCTATGTCTTGTCTATCCCCTTTTTCTTCCTCGCGATTTATCAGGCGAAAGACACAAATATAAAAGCCATAGCATCAGTCGCATTGGCACTGGTCACATTTTCGGCAATCTATTGGCTCGCTAGACAATCAGTTTCCCCGCTAGGGTCCGATGCCGACATTCATGGCTTTTCGACTGAAAACTTTCTCTTGCCAAGCCTGAGCTTTTTGTCTGGTTTTTGGTTCCAGTTCAGCAAGTTTTCCCCAAGCAGTGCGATAGTGATAGTCGGCATGGCTGCCGTAATATTGAGCGTTGCGGGACTCAAGTCAATGGCAGGAAAGATCACCATGATGGCTATATACCTTATGTCCGCTGTGATTTATTGGGGAATGTTTAGCTTTCAAGGAGACAGCATTGTAACAGCGCATAACTTCGTCGCGAGACTCTACCTTATCCCCTTTGTTTTAGGTCTCTACTTGATCTGCAAAGAGGGCACCAAGCCCACCATTTTAGCAGTCGCTTTGCTGAGCATTTGGGGGATGGGCTCCACCTACCGCGACTATGAAGTTTTTCAAAACAGCTATTTACACCTATACAAACTTAGCAGTGAATCTGATGAGCAGGTCGTAGTGCACTATCCAGAAAAGCCTCTCGTAGACAACAGCCGCAATCTGCTTATCGGGGACTTCCCAGACGCATCGATTAGACTAAATCCTCAATCTGGTGCAATTGAGCTTGACTAGACCTGAGTCGATAAAGTTTTACGCCAGAGTCCTGGTCAACAGCGCTGACAGCGCACAATTGAAATGCTCGTGTTAGTGAAACCGTCTTACTAGGGCAGATCAATGCCGAAAAAAATCTTTAGCTTCCAAATCCTTCTCGCCTTTTACCATCTCCGGCCTAGTTTGCAGCGCCACAGCTGCTGAAGATGAATTGCCTCTGCAAGGGTCCACAGCTCAACTTTCTTTTACTGTCACCGAGGGCTCCTGGGTTTCGGTGTCACTCACCCCAGATGATGCTTATTTAGTCTTTGACCTGCTCGGCGATCTTTATCGATTACCCATCGCGAGCGGTCAAGCGCAGCGGATTACCAGTGGCATGGGATTTGACAGCCAGCCGGTGGTGTCTCCAGACGGACAGAAAATTGCCTTTATTACTGACCGCAGCGGCAAGGACAATTTATGGATAGCCGCTATCGATGGCAGCAACCCTATCCAGCTCAGCGACGAAACCTATGCAAGCTTCATTAGCCCAGCTTGGAATCCAGACAGCAACGCCGTGGTGGTTACCCGAAGCAGCCAGGATATTGAATTGGTGCAGTATCATGTTGACGGCGGCAGTGGCGTAACTATGGCTCAATCTGATGACGACTCCTCTAATCCACCGGGGGTAGGAGCCGCTTTTTCACCCGATGGAATGTCACTTTATTTTGCTGAAGAACTCGGCTCGCCAACAGCCCCGACCGATGACTTCCCTACTACGCAGATAGTCAGGCTAAATCTGAGCAACGGTGCCAGATTGCAAACCACACAAGGTGAAGGTGGTGGGGTTCGCCCGCAGGTATCCACCGATGGAAGTCACTTGATATACGGAACTCGATATCAGACACAAACAGGCCTGCGGATAAGAAACCTAGAGACCGGCGGCGACCGTTGGCCTGCCTATCCAGTACAAAGAGACACTCAAGAAAGCTCCCGTGCATCCAGCAGAGGCATGCTGCCCGGTTATTCGTTTAACTCAGGTGGCAGTGAAGTTTTTCTTTCCACTGGTGGTCAGTTCCAGCGAATTAATGTTGAGAGCGGCAATACAACTACAATCCCATTTTCTGCCGACATAGCGTTAGACATCGGACCTGATCTAACCAAACCTTGGCGCGTAGCAAAACGCGACCTTACTGCCACATTAGCTCAAAGCTCGGATTTCTCCCCTAACAATGAACAAATCGCCGCGAGTGTGTTAACTCGGCTTTACACCTTAAACAGGAATGAATCGCAACCCGCGGCGCTTACCCCGGAGGACATTTGGGCCTTCCAGCCGGTCTATTCACCTGATGGCCGCTGGATCGCCTTCGTTACATGGGCCGCTAATGACGGAGGCCATATATGGTAAACCAGATCCAACGGTCGCGGCCAACCTCAGCAGCTTACCCAGAGCGCCGCATTTTACACTGACATCGTTTGGCAGCCCAGCGGCGAACGCCTCATTGCATTGAAGGGAAATGAATGGCAGCGCCATCAAACGTTTAGTGAGTTTACCGGCTTGGGTATCCCGCTTGAGCTGATCTCAATTGCAGAGAACGGTGGCGATGAAATTATTATCATGCCGGCAGGTGAAGCCCGAACACCTCATTTTGGCCCTGAGCCTAATCGCCTCTACCTTGCCGATGGCGGCACCTTGTTTTCCATCAATCTTGACGGAGGCGATCGCCGCGATCACATACATATTACCGGCCCTAACGGCACCAGCTTCAGAGATGAAGCACCTGGGGCTGAGGACGTACGTATTTCACCCGACGGCAAATATGTCCTAGCTAAAGTGATTAAACAGCTGTGAGTGGTTAGCTTACCAAAACTCGGCGCATCGGTTCCACAGTGAAGTGTTGCAAGCCCAAGTCTGCCAGCGAAGCGCTTGACCGACATCGGAGCCGACTTTATGGGCTGGTCGAACGGCGGTGACACTATCAATTGGGCCATCGGCTCCTCAATTTTTGAACGCACACTATCAAGCGTCGAATTCAGAGAAGCAGATGAATCTGAAAATGATGACACCGAATCTGGAGAACACGAATCTAAAGAAAACAAAACTGCTTTTACTCCTCTTGATGAGCATGAAGCAGTTGTCCTGACGCCTTTTGAAGTGGTCACGACAAGAAACACTCCAACAGGAAGCTTTTTATTAAGCGGCGGAAATATCATCACCATGTCTGGGGACACCACCGAGGAAATGTCCAAAGCCCTGAACAATGCAGACGTTTTGGTTACCGACAATCGAATCAGTGCCATTGGCCCTCAGGGCTCGCTAGAGGTGCCTTCTGATACAGAAGTAATTGATGTGGCGGGCAAATGGATAACCCCAGGCTTTATTGATACACACGCCCATTGGGAATTCAGAACTCAGGACGTACTTGAACCAAGCAACTGGTCGGTGGCAATCAACCTAGCCTATGGAGTCACCAGCGGCTTAGATGTGCAGACCACACACCACGATTATTTTGCCTATCGCGACATGCAAGAAACTGGAGCGACCATTGGCCAGCGCGCCTTTATGACCGGACCAGGTATTTTTTGGGCGCAATGACTTTCACAGCTATGACGCCGTACATAGTTATTTGCGTCGCTACCGAGATCACTACAACACCAACAATATAAAATCTTATCTAGTTGGCAATCGACAGCAACGCCAGTGGGTAGTTCAGGCATCACAGGACCTGAATCTTCTGCCGACCACCGAAGGCGGAAGTGATCAACGGTTAGACTTAACCCATGCCATCGATGGCATGCACGGCAACGAGCATAGCTTGCCCGATGTCCCCTTATTTGATGATGTGGCTCAGCTCCATGCGCGAACTAAAACCGCATACACACCCACAATAATTGTTCAATACAATGCCACCTCAATGACCGAGTACTTTTTTACTCGCGAGGAAATCCACGACAATGAAAAGTTACGTTACTTTTATCCCAGCAACCGCTTAGACGAACTTACCCAACGGCGCCCAGGCTGGATTCGTGACGATCAATTTGCTATCGAGGAAGGCGCCCAAGCCGCGGCAAAAATACAGCGCTCGGGTGGCTTACTGGGCGTTGGAGGCCACGGCGAACTCCAAGGACTAGGCATGTGGTCATTCGCTATGGGAGGCATGAGCCCAGCTGAGATATTACGAGCCGCCACCATCGATGGCGCACATATATTGGGAGCCCCAGAGGACTTAGGTTCGATCGAGGTTGGCAAGCTGGCAGACATGGTGGTTCTTAATGCCAATCCACTGGATGGCATTCGCAACACTGAAGAAATTGACCGGGTAGTTCAAAATGGCCGTCTATTTGATACAAATACGTTGAACCAACTTTGGCCAGAGCAAACCACTTTTGAAACCGGCTGGTGGCGTGACGCCCAAGCACAGCCTTAAGGACAGCTTGACGGGAGTCTTAGGGACTCTTCTCTTTCAATCCTCGCGGCTAAGTTAGTGCCTCTACGTTGTCGCTGCTAAACCCTTATTTCTTAGGTCTCGTTTTAACTTCTTATTGATACTTCTTAAACCAAGCCAGAATATTTTCGACCTTGCCAATTAAACGCGAGGGTCTCCCCGCTATACCATGAGGCGAGCCGGGTATTCGCACCATTACGACATCGACCTTCTGAATCTTCAATGCCTGGTACATTTGCTCGGTCTCCGAAATCGGAGTGCGCCGATCTTCAGTGCCCACCATAAGCAAAGTAGGTGTACTCATATTTCCAACCAGTGACAGCGGTGAGCGCTTCCAATAATCTTCGATGCTTTCCCAAGGCAGACTCGGAAACTGGTTATCTATTTGGCCAATGCCACTGTCGGCTGTCAGTACTTTCGAAACCCAATTAACAACCGGTTTGGCTATTGCCGCGGCTCTAAATCTATCGGTAAGGCCAATGGCATAGGCCGCGGCAATACCACCGGCCGAACCGCCAGTAATATACAAATGGTCTTCATCTATGATTCCTTGCCCGATTAATGCATCGATTCCTGACATATGGTCTGAGAAATCATATTCGGATGAATATTTATTCTGCAAAAGCAGTGCAAAGCGCTCGCCGTAACTAGTGCTACCACGATGGTTGTTATAGAAAACCACATAGCCTTGCGCAGCCATAAGCTGCATCTCTGCCGAAAAATGCGGGCCATAAGCGGAGTGCGGGCCACCGTGAATTTCTAAAATAAGAGGGTATTGCTTGCTCGGATCATAATTAGGTGGCGTCATATACCAGCCTTGAATTTCCTCCCCATCGATAGAAGAGTTATAAATGATCTCTCTTACATCCCCCAAAGTTTTGTACTCAAGAAGATCTTCATTAAGATAAGTTAAGCGCGCCTCCACCCCGTCAACAAGCACATAAAGATCTGCTGGGCGATTAAAAGCACCTTTTGTATAAGCAACTGTGCCAGCTGCCACATTATAACCACCGCTTGCATAAGGCCGCCCTAAGGACTCGCCCCCGAGCCCTTGCGCAATTTGTGAGTGGCGTCCCTCAAGATTGACATATCCAACTTCCGTGACCCCACGCACTGTCATTTGATAAAAAAGGCCGCTGTTGCCTTGCCACTGAACATTGGCCAGTGAATTATCAATGTCGGCCGAAAGATTACGATCGTTGGATCCATCCAAATTCATGAGGTGAAGATAGCGATTGCGATAGGCTAACTTTTGATCATCAGACTTTGCGTAGGCAATCAATCTTCCATCAGCTGATATTTTAGGCCTGCTCTCACTGCCAGGTGCATCAGTGATCTGTCTGATGTCTCCCTCTAAGCTGACTCCATAAATATTGGCCTGTCGAGTTTCATACTCCCAGTTGTCACTTCTGTTTGCTGAAAACAATATCTCCGTGCTGTCGGGCGTCCAACTTAAGTCGCTGCTATGCTGAAAATTCCCATCAGTAAGTTGGCGCGCAGAGCCGCCTTGTGCTGGCACTATAAAGATATGGGTATAAGCAGGCTCCAAAATACCCCGACCATCTGCCTGATAACGAACTCTGGTGACATATTCAAATGCTGGCGACCACTGTGCCCCTTCAGGCTTTGCGGGCATGTCCACGGTAAACGGCTTTTCGTCCACCTCGACACTCATGGTGAATGCGATACTTTCACCGTCCGGTGACCAGCTAAGATTTGACGCTGCTAATTGGATATTCGTTAGTAGCGCAGTTTGGCCCGTATCCATCCAGCGCACATAAAGCTGTTGACCACGCTCTAGATTTGAAAGGTAAGCAATGCGGGTTCCATCTGGAGACCAGCGCGGTGAAGAGAAATTATCTTGACTGGAAAATAGCGGCCGATGAGCAGAACCGTCGGCATTGGCAATCCATATATTGGAACGCGTATTGTCCGTCATAATGTCATTGGAGCGCCGCACGTAGGCTACCTGCTTTCCATTTGGTGACACTTGCGGGTCGCTCGCATACTCAAGCTCGAATACGTCCTTGGATAAAAAGTAGTTACCGTCAGCTGCGAAACTCGAAGATGTAAGCAACAAACCACTGACTATAATCGAAGTTAAACTGGTAGCGCGCGCGCAGCTTTTTAATAGTTTCATAGCTTTTCTCCTTACCTTGTTCGCTTTAGTAGATTAATTTTTTGAAGCAACAGCTTTTTGAATAGCCCGCGCCGTATATTCAGCTCGAAACTCAATCATTTTTCTGCCAAGTTCGATTGTGTCTTCAAGTGGAGTTATGGAGACACCATTAATCGACGCTAAACCGGCATTAACGCGCTGTGAGAAGCGAACCTGATCAGGATCGGTAACCATCATCATCGCTGTCACCCAGATATCGTCGTGATAGCCATCATTGCTCGATTGCGCAACACCCAGTTCGCGCTGCGTGTAATCCTCTGTTGCAACCCAGCCAGGGTCATAAAACTCTCTTACAAAGTGAATTCGGGTTCCGTCATCAGTCCAGTCGGCGCTCAAAGCATCTGCCACATTAGCCATGCCAGATTGATTGCCGCCACTATCTCCGATCATGACAATGTCAGTAAAACCCGATTGCTTAAGACTGCTAGCAATGTCGGTTAATAAAGCCTCGTAAGTACTGGCACTTAAACTTATTGTGCCTGGATAACGCATCGATCCGGTGGGCGGGTTGATGTTGCCCTCTGGCACAAATTTTACCAGCGGAGCACACAGTGCATTGCCGAGTTTCTCGGCAATGGCCGGGCAAACCCCTTCCAATATTAAATTGTGCTTACCTGTCGCCAGATAGGGGCCATTTTCCTCAATTCCACCGGTAGAAATAATAACGGTGGTGGTCCCGCTTGCAATCAAATCTCTAATTTCTAACGACGTCAGTTCTTCTAGCCAGTAGGAACTGCCTGCGGCAATAGGACGTTCGACGGCCAACTGAGCTTGCACTGCCACTTCTCGCTGCGCTGCCGTGGGCGAGCTGTTTTGTGCGGCGCATGCGGTGGAAATAACCATTAAAACTGCACTAATTATTGCCTTAAACTTTCTTGATTGGATTATCATCTTGCCTTGCCTACCTTATTCATGGTTTTGTCTACGTTAAACTCTGCTCTAGGTTAAACTCTGCTCTAGATAGTACCGGAAAAACTGAACCGGTGAACCCTCCCCAGTCATGAAAAAGTCTGAAACAAATCGTAATTTCTTACTTCCTTAATCGTCAGAGTATTGACAGTGCTAACCAGTTAACGCCTAATTCGTACTGATATTTAACACACCAAAAAAGGCACCGTTTTGGCGCGCAACCCCTAATATTACCGAGAGTCTGACTTGTCAATTTCAACCCGCAAACTTGCCATCATGGTGTTTTTTTTGCTGCTTTTACTTACTACGGCTATCTTTGTGGTTAACGACAAACCTGCCGAGAGTGAACCTATATTAGCAAGCTCGGCGAGCAATACTGAGTTAATAGCCCGTGGCGCATATTTGGCCAAGGCTGGCAATTGCGCAAGCTGTCACACCGCCGAGGGTGGTGAATTTATGGCCGGTGGCCTAGCTTTTGACACCCCTTTCGGCACACTCTACTCCACTAACATCTCACCTGACCCTGAAACTGGCATCGGCGATTGGTCAGAGCGAGACTTTCTAAACTCCATGCGCCATGGTTTAAGGCCAAATGGGGAACACTTATATCCTGCATTCCCTTATACCGCTTTTACCAAAATAGAGAACGAAGACGTGTTGGCGCTGTATACCTACTTTCGAAGCATTCCAGCTGTACCCCAGACCGCTTTTGAAAACTCGCTTACATTTCCTTTCAATATCCGATCCTTAATGGCAGTTTGGAAAACTCTCTTTTTTGACGCCGGCGAATTTAAAACAAATGAATCACAGAATGAGCAGTGGAACCGGGGAGCCTATCTTGTCGATGCACTAGCTCATTGCAGCGCCTGTCACTCGCCGCGAAATCTATTAGGCGCAGAGAAAACACATTTAGCCATGAGTGGCGGCGAGTACATTGATCGAGTAAACAACGAAGCCAAACGTCCTTGGTCCGCGCCAAACATAACAGCAACGCAGCGTGGCCTCGATTTATGGTCCCATCAAGATTTGAAGGACTATCTAAAAACTGCCCGCAACGACATATTAGAATCGTTTGGGCCGATGAATGAAGTCATCATAAATAGCACGTCCTATTTATCCGAAGATGATGTCGGCGCGATGGCGACTTATTTAAAAAACTTAACCCCAATCGCTGTAGCGCTGGGCAGCGCACCTGACCCTCAACTAATGGGCCGTGGACGCACCATCTACAATCTGCACTGTGGCACCTGCCACCTTCCGACCGGTGAAGGTGACCCCAAGATGGCCCCGAAACTACATGCAGGCAGCTTAGTCGTCCAATCAGAAAATCCTGCATCCATGATTAACGCCATACTTTATAGTCCGAAAACCCCAGGTCCACCGCTGCTTCCCAAATGGAGGCATCCGATGGAAGAGTTTCAATACTTGCTGGATGATAATGAAGTAGCTGCCGTTGCCAGCTTTATACGCAACTCTTGGAGTAATTCTGCTGGGATAGTGACGGCGGAGCACGTTGCTCGCCAGCGCTAACCCTAATAACCATGCACCTTATAGATTATGGGCTTGACCGCCTGCTTTAGAGGTGTAACTTATGTTAATGACGAACCAATTAAAGCTTAAACAAAAGACGAGGCTAGATATTTTGTCCGTGCACCGCATGTCTAAAAGCAAAACTAAACTTATCGTAAAGTTCGCGGGAGCTTCCGCCCTATTACTAGGGGCCTTGCTTCTTGTTGGGTGCGAGCAAGCACCAACTGAACCCGCTGAAAACGCCTCGGTATCTAGAACTCGGCTTTTAACAGGCGAACAGTATGCCAACACTATCGCCCAAGTTTTCGGTACCGACATTAGTGACAGCATCCTCCCTCCAATGCCGCCTATGGCCCGAACTGACGGCTTGTTGGCCTCCGGCGCCGCATTTGCCGGCGTAACATCTGATCAAATTTCCCAAATTCAGCTGTCTGCCGCATCGGTGGCTGAACAGGTGGTTGAT
>Ga0208413_1000923_pt1 | contig 20323 bp, 14 predicted proteins | sample AntAceMetag02UKD_FD_184761 | JGI IMG/M metagenome (GOLD analysis project Ga0208413, IMG submission 184761) | Saline lake microbial communities from Ace Lake, Antarctica - Antarctic Ace Lake Metagenome 02UKD (SPAdes) (version 2) | ecosystem: Environmental > Aquatic > Non-marine Saline and...
GTGTCAGATTTTGTCCAGTACACATATCCGCTCGCCCAGTAGCTGATTCGTACTAACTCTGCTGTGTTTGGCCCCAAAACACTAAACTCAAATTGTCGCAAGTCCTTGTCATATTTAGCAGAATAGCTCGATTCTGCATTTTTCATTGGCGCCTTAATCCAGTATCATTAAATGATGAAAATCCTAGCCACATTGTTATTTATCTGCTGCATTACGCCCCCCCTTATTCCTGCTTATGGGCAACAGGAACCCCTCCAGCCAACCTTTAAGGAGTGGCTTCAGGAACTCAGACTGGAAGCTGCAAGCAAGGGCGTCAGCGACGCCACACTCAGCGCACTTGACGCTGTTGTGCCTCTTGAGAGGGTGCTTGAGCTGGACAACAGCCAGCCGGAGTTTGTGCAAACCTTTACTCGGTATATTGGCTTACGTATTACTGAAAACCAGGTGAGTCGGGGCCAGGCGCTTTTAGTTGAGCATGCTGATCTGTTGGAAGAGGTGAGGCAGCAGCACGGAGTACAGCCCCATTATTTGGCTGCATTTTGGGCTATCGAGAGTAACTTTGGGCGTGCAACGGGCGGTTTTTCGGTCCTGCAGGCATTGGCCACACTAGCTTATGATCCTCGAAGAGCCGGTTTCTTTAGGGCTGAGTTACTAACTGCGCTTCAAATCATTGACGATGGCCACATTAACGCTGATCAAATGAGTGGTTCATGGGCAGGAGCCATGGGCCAATTGCAATTTCTCCCTTCAGTATTCTATCGCTATGGCATTGACGGTGATGGAGATGGTCGCATCGACATCTGGAATAGTCTTCCCGACGTATTTCACTCTGCTGCTAACTTTTTATCTAACTCCGGCTGGCGCCAGGATGAACGCTGGGGTAGGGAGGTCTTATTACCTCGCAATTTTGATTATGCGTTAGCTGGTACGCAAACTCGAAAGAGTCTGCAGCAGTGGCAAGACCTTGGGGTAAGGCGTGTCAGTGGTGGGGTTTTGCCGGTAGCGGACATACAAGCATCCCTAATCTTACCTGCCGGTGCGGCCGGGCCTGCGTTTCTTGGCTATTCGAACTACCGAGCGACTCTAGCGTATAACCCGTCTACATTTTACGCGTTAACCGTCGGCAATCTCGGAGACCGGTTTACCGGCGGCCAAGCAATTCAGCGCATGCCGGTTAATGAGCAAGCGATGAGTTTAGCGGATGTCTTTGAGCTGCAAAAGCTGTTGAATGCGAATGGCTTTGATTCTGGTGAGCCAGACGGAAGAATAGGCCGCATGACCCGCGCAGCGGTTCGTGCCTATCAGAGTGAGAACGACATACCGATGGACGGATATGCCTCCGCTAATATACTTAAGGCGCTACGCAACTAATTTTTCAAAACTCAAATGACCCAATACATACGGGTTCACTTTTATAGGCAGGCTCGATCTACTAATGAACAATTCTAATAGTCAGGCTTTATTAAACTATCGAAAGATGGCAGTTATCACCCTTGCTGCCGTATATTTTCTTATATTGGTTGGTGCCACGGTTCGTGCCTCTGGTGCCGGAATGGGCTGCCCTGACTGGCCGACTTGTTTTGGGCAGTGGGTCCCGCCAACTAGCGAGGCACAGCTGCCTGCAGATTATCAGCAGGTCTACGCAGAGTTAGGCTATTCCGATACACAATTTAATGTTGTGAAAACTTGGACTGAGTATCTGAACCGTGTTTTGGGTGTAAGTATCGGGTTCATGATTTTTATTACAGCGATTCTGTCTTGGCGCACCCGGCGAATTGATCCATCAATCATGAGGGCAAGTGTCGCCGCATTTTTAATGGTTGGTTTTCAAGGTTGGCTTGGCTCTAAAGTTGTCGCATCAAATTTGCAGCCGGGAATGATAACCGTGCACATGCTGGTGGCTCTAGCTATCGTTGCCACGCTCTTGTTTGCTTTGGCACAGGCGCGTAGAGAACTTATGGTGGCTCAGCCGGTTCATAGTATCGATCCGAAATTCGAAACGTGGTTGGCGATAGTCTTAGTAATGACTGTCATACAGGTAGCTATGGGCACCCAAGTTCGAGAGATGACTGACTTTATCAAAGAGGCTCAAGGCGAAGAACTTAGGTCGTCGTGGATAGAGGCGATGCCTTGGTTTTTCTATGTGCACCGAAGCTTTTCTGCAATCGTATTGTTTTCGAATTTATGGCTGGTGCGAATTTTGATTAATTCCATAGGCTGGCAACACACGCTTACTCGCTTGTGTATTGCAATGATTGGCGTAATTGTTTTGTCTGTGGTCTCTGGCGCGACACTTGGCCACTTAGGTATGCCGGCATTAGTTCAGCCCACTCATTTGCTTGCGGCGTCGTTGCTGTTCGGTTTGCAGTTCCTGATTTGGATGAGCTACAGGCATTCTAAACTTGGCTCAACGAACCGTTTTGAAAGCAAAATGCCGGTTTCGCAGTCCAGCTTAAAAGCCAGCAGCATTAGTGCTTAGTCCGATAGGTTTTCCAGATTCTAAGCTCGCCTGCGTTCTTTGACGCGGTGGGCTTTCTTTTGTCGCCCTTCCTCAATAAAAGAGTAGCTGTCAATGACTACCAATAAAGAATTCGACCTGATCGTATTTGGCGCAACAAGCTTTGTCGGTCAGATACTTTGTGATTATTTAGTCAATGCTTGTACTGAGGCGAATTTGACGTGGGCGATGGCTGCTAGGTCTGAATCGAAATTGGAGGAATTAAAAACAAAACTAGGCGCAAAGGCAGAATCAGTGCCTTCTCTGCTAGCCGATTCAGCAGACGAGATTAGTTTGCAGTTGCTGTGTAATAAAACTTCCGTAATTATTTCAACGGTGGGGCCGTACGCTTTGTATGGAGAGCTTCTAGTAAAAGTTTGTGCAGAAACAGGTACCGATTACTGCGACTTGACTGGAGAGGCACCTTGGATACGGCTAATGATTGAACGCTATGCCGATACCGCCCAGCGCACTGGCGCTAGAATAGTCAACAGCTGCGGCTTTGACTCTATTCCTTCAGACCTTGGCGTGATGTATTTGCAAGATCAGGCCATTAAGCAATTTGGCAGCATGTGTCCGACTGTAAAGATGCGCGTTATGACGATGAAGGGAGGCGCTTCTGGAGGGACTATAGCTAGTGGCATTAACATGTACAAAGAAGTGTCAGGAAATCCTACGTTACAAGCAGAAATGAAAGACCCCTATTCGCTCTGTCCGCAAAACCATAAATTTAACCTAAAGCAGCACCAGGTCGATGTCGAGTTTGACGAGGCTTTCGATTCTTGGGTTGGGCCTTTTATTATGGAGGCTATCAACACGCGTATCGTTTTTCGTTCTAATGCCCTGCGCCAAGGTGGAAGCTACAGTAATTCATTTCGTTATGATGAAGGAACATTGACCGGAACAGGAAAGAAGGGTGAGAAGACTGCCCGACGGATTTCGCTCGGCACTCGATTGGCGCCAAAATTCCTATCATTAAGCTTAGTGCGTAATTTCCTCGTCAAATTTGTGTTACCTAAACCAGGCGAGGGGCCAACGAAGGATGAGCAGGACAATGGGCACTATGATTTGAGATTTTTGGGGCGGACTGAAAATAACCAACAGATAAACGTTAAAGTTACAGGCGATAGAGACCCAGGCTACGGTTCTACCGCCAAGATGCTAGCGCAAGCGGCTATTAGCCTGCGCCGTGATCTTGACAAGAGAGATTCCCCTGGAGGATTCTGGACCCCAGCGACAGTGTTTGACAATAAACTATTGGATAGATTGAGAGCGCATGCAGGCATGACCTTTGAATTGATTCCAGATGCACAAGACAGTTAGGGTTTACTTATAAGATTTGCCATCAGATTAGAAGTCAATTTTTGATCCAACGTAAAAGAACGCGGTCTGAGTGTCAGCTAAGTTTTCAGCATCCAGCAAGACAAGACCGCTATCTACACGGATATTGCCCGGTGTCGCTGCCCAGCTAACTCTTAACTCTAAATGCTGCCCCAGGTAGCTGTCAGTATCTCCGGTGATATCCCTTTGCCCGGTTCTGCCCCAGCTGTCTTTGCGCTCCGATAGCCAAAAATGCCGATAGTCTGCCATTAGGCTCACCCCCCTCCATGGCGTTGCTGTCAAACGAACGCCAGGGGTTATCAGATTGCTGCGGTTGAAAGGGGCATAGAGAGCTACTGGTCCAAACTCAAACGCAGTTACCCCGAATAAAGAATCAAAACGGCCGCTGTCTCGATCCGAGGGATCTTTGTCGCCACTGGCATAGTTGAACTCAAAAATTGCTCTTAACTTGGAGGGCACATTAAAACTGTAGGCTAATTCTGCACGCTGAAAAAATGCGCTGTGGTCGAGATCCTGGGTGTCTATTGGATTGCTAGAGGCGCGTCGTTTACCCGATTGAAAAATAGATTCCAAATTAATATCCCAGCCATTGAGTTCTGGCGCGGAGCTAACGCGAAAACCGAACGTGTGCAGGTGCCTATTTGCTGTCTCCAGCGTACTTGTATCTTTTTCTTGGAGCAGTAAATAATAAGTCTCTAGCTCTAAATCTGGCAACGCATCCGGAACAACATGTGGAAGTATCGATGGCAAGCTTGCAAAGACTCCATGGTAGCGCTGAGCCGAACTTGACTTGTCGGTTTGACGCTCATTGTCGAGTAAGCTTAATCGATCTCTGGGCGTGCGACGTACCGGCTGGGTTGATAAAATTTTAAACTCACTGCCGTTTTCCCGCTTATGAACAAAGGATATTCCATCGAAGGTATTGATCGCATTTCGAAAGCGGTTTCTCGCCACAAGGGTTCTGCTCCCCCAATCTTGAGTAAATCGACCTATGCGGATTTCGCTAGTATTTGCTGTACCAATAGTATAGCCAACATTCGCTTGAAGGATATCAAGGGCGCTAGCATGAATATTTCGAATGTCAGCGTCTTTGTCGGCAAGCTGCTGACCGGCATCTTGTATTTCGAGCTGCGTGCTAAAGCCGTTTTTATTGTATTGAGCTTTAAGTGTAGTACGCAGAAACAGGATTTTGTCGTTGTTACTGGCGCCAAGTTGCACAGTACCATCGTAGTGTTCGAAGCGCGCTTGGTGCTCGCCGCTTAGGGTGAAATTTTCGCTGAGGCCTAAGGCATCTGAAAGTCGCCAAGGACCATCTCCAGCGTAAAGAGGGTTAAGAGTGGTTAGCAAGCCAAAGCTCACGACTAAAGACTGAGCTGCTAGGCCAAATTTTGTAAAGGGCATAAGTTTATTTTTCTTGGTTGAGTTTAATGCAGTGACAATGATACGCCAGTATTAGGTTTTGTTCACGCCGCTATTTATTAGCGGCTATTGAATTGCAGGTGCGTCGGCGGTGGTAAGGTGTCTAAAACTCATAAAACCCCTGGCGAATGAAAAACCTAAAATTTTCTAGAACGCCATTGAAACTAGGCTGTGCGGCTGAAATAGTATGCATATGTTAACTAAGCTGTTTGGCGAGCGTCTGCGGGTCATCTCATGAGCGGATCACTTGGCCTTGGTTGCTTGTAACCTTTGTGAATCTTTGTCGTCTAAGGATTGAAACCAGAAATTGAATACGTTTTTAGTTTGACGGTTTCATTGCGCTTTGTCTGCTCCTCAGCTTGATCCCTCTCAGGCTGTGGGGTGGACTTTTATACGTGTCAAGTAGCAGTGAACGACGCATTTTCCCTGGGCCGGTTATCGCTGTGAATTGCTAATTTTTTGCTTTTCGTACTTTTGAGTTCGATTCTTCGTTAGACTATAAAGAAATGAGACCTAAAAAGGCGCTTCCTATGAAAAGATACTGGCCATCGACACGTAAGTTTCTGGTGTTTCAATTGAAGCTCTATATTGATGCTTTCCGCGATGTATTTTTATCCATACTGTCTTTACTGGCCTTTGTACTGGATATCATTTTATTGAATCAGGGCCCTGATAGTTATTTTGAGAAAGTGCTGGCTTTCGGCCGGAGAACCGAGGTCACCATCAATCTGTTCAATCAATATGATTTTGATGAGCAGGGTGGTACCAGCGTCGATAAGATTTTAAAAGATGTGGAATCTTCGTTAGAAAAGAAGTTAAGAAAACAAAAGTCATAGCGCGTCGATCCGGTTATAAGCTGGTAGGCGCATAACTGGGTAGTGAAATAAACAACAGGTAAAGAAAACGGCGATGATTTCTCAGCGCCGTTTTCTGTTTGCGGTAGATCTAAGTGTTAGCTAATGGTCTACAGTCGCCATAGAGCTCTTGCGTACCAGCGGCGTCCCCGTGCATCAAACACAGACGCATCGAACGACTGGCGCCTGAAGAGCGGAATGTCAGCATCGGTTGCATCTATTACGCCTACAGTGAACACGGCTGAGCCCAATGCGCTGTTAGCCCATTCGTGAGTAAAGTTGTATTGTACATCCCAGCTTGCGTAGCTATCCACTTTTGACCTAGCGAATCCAAGCTCGATTGGGTTCACGTTCGGATTGTTGATAAACTCTTGGTGGCCCAGAATTTCGTATGAGCCGGTGTGCCGATTAAACACGGTGACTCGGTGGTTGTCTTTGGCCCAACTCATGGTGATATTGCCGCGATTATCCGGCGCTTCTCGAACTATGTTCTGTTCGCCGTCTGTACCGGCCGCGTCGAAACGGCCAGTTTCCTGCAAGCCCAGTTCTAGACCCGGAACGTCACTCACCAGATACTCATCCATGTGCGTGTAGTCTACCGCGAACCTGAAGTCACCAAAATCGGTGCTGAAGCTGTAACCCAAACTTAAGTCTATCCCCTGAACCTGAATGTTGCCTGCATTAACAGCTGGCAAGACCAGAGTGATCAAAGAAGCATCGACGTTGGTCGGGTCACGCTCAACACCAGCGGTGTCGTAAAGTTCTGGGTTTACTACGCAGTTTAGACGCTCATCAGAACCTGCTCCGAATTGAGTCGCGACCGCATTCGGGTCACAGGAAATCACGTTTCCGTCCACCCCGCGTGCATCAAGAGGCAAAGAATCGTTCTCGATATAATTGCTTGGATCTCCGACCAAAGTATTGAATAAGTCGATCTGCGGGTTCAGAGCCGCTCTGGGTACCAGCGGCAATACGCGATCACTTACTTTGAAGCGCCAAACATCGGCGCTGATGCTAAGGCCATCTAAGGATCCGCTCGGTGTCCACTGAACGCCTATGTTGTAGGTATCGGCGGTCTCGCTACCAAGGTTTGGGTTAGGTGAACCCGAAGTAAATGAGCTGTTGGACAACGCATTTTCATTGGTAGCTGGGAGAAGACCGGCGCGAACTTCCTGATTGCGAAGCGGGTCGAGAACCGTTGTTCCGAATGCTTCGAATGCTTGGTTGACCACACCGATGTTGGGCGCCCGAAAGGACTGCGAGTAGGAGCCCCGGAGCAATAAAGATTCGATGGGTCTCCAGCTCATCGCTATTTTGGGTGCAATGTCGCTACCAATATTGCCTCCGTAGTCTTCCCATCGCAACGCTATCTGTGTCTCAACATTGTTGACAAAAGGAAGTGATAGTTCGAGGAACACAGCGTTCACATTTTGCGTGTCTTCAAAGTTAAAGATACAGCTTGCGCATTCTAAGTTATTTGTGATGCCCTCTTGGAAAGAATTTGGAGCGCCAAAGAGTCCCGGCTCATACCCGTTTATGACGGTGAGCCCCGGCAAATTTATCTCCGGTGCAATACCCGAAGCTCTTCGCTCTCTGCGTTGAACACCGGCGGCGAATTGGGCTTTGCCTCCTTGCATCTCAAACATCTCACCGGACGCAACTGCATCAAATACCAATAACTGGTTTCTCTTGTCGGATCGATTGATTCTGGTGGTCATCCAATCCCAGAGCTCCGGATCGTTAGCCAGGCTTGGGTTGGCCAATGACGTTAGAAACGGGTTGAAGAACATACAGCCGCCTTGGCCGTGATTGCTTGACGTGAGTGCTTGGGAGTAGCTTTCCCGGGTATTCAGGACATAGCCTGGGAATACTTCTGCAAACAGGCCCCCCACGGCGTTGAAGTTTGGGAGGGCTAGGAAGTTTAAATTGGGGGTGCCATTAGGTGTGCAATTGGGCCCGCCTAATCCATTAATAGCAAGCTCTGTGCGATCTCGAACCAGCGTGGCAACTTCCTGTTCGATGCTCGAGTCGCTCCAAGAGAGGCTGACATCATATCTAATTGGCGCATCGTTAATCCTTAGAGAGTCGAGTTCACCTCGCAAGCCCAGCTGAACACCAGATGTCGTATTCTCTGTTATCAAGTCTTCATTGTTGCGAGGCCAGCCTGTCTGCACGCCGCTGCCGAACCAGCCTTCGCCAAATCCACCATTGGAGACCAGGTTCGGATTATTCGGAATATCGACGGGGGCAACGTTACCTACAAAGGGTGCAAGGGATCCCAGCGCGGCATTAGGCAGCCACAAGTGCTGGGTGCGGGAAAAGGCAGAGCCATCCCATTCAACCGCTGTTTCCAGAGTTGAGTAATTGAAAAATGAGTAGAACTCAGTGGCGTCGCTGAAGGTGTGTTCGAAAGAACCGGCAAGGGTCGTTCTTTCCTGCCCAATGGCAATGAATTGATTATCAAGGTTGTTCTCCGAACACTGTCCGGAGCGGCGACCAATGCCTGTGAATCGGTTGTCTACGAAGAACTCTCCAAAATTCCCAGACAGTGATTCACATAAAGGGTCAGAGAAGACTATTCCTCGCGTTCCAGAGACGGACTCATCAATTGACAGTCTTTCTTGGGTTTGTTGCGCGCTAAGCGCTGGGTCAATATAGGCAGGGTTGAAACCTGCGCCTAAGGGGCTGTTTGGACTAAAACTACCCACGCGACCGTTCGATATAGTTCGTCCTTCTTCGAAATACTGTGAATCACGCAACTGAACTGGGTCTCTTTCGAAGTGCTCGCCAGATATCACAAAGCGAGTATCACCGTCGTTGAAACTAGTGCCCCAAATCGCTGAGAAAGTTTGCTCATAAGTGCCGCCTGATTCTTGGATGCCTTGAGTATCCGCAAATAATTCGAGGCCTTCGAAGTCGGTGCGCATCATTATATTTACTACACCGGCAACCGCATCTGAACCGTAGAGTGCGGAGCCGCCATCTGTCAGCACCTCAACGCGATCGGTCATTACGAGTGGGATAGTATTAAGGTCTACGAATTCCTGACCTGAGGAGGATGTGACAGCGGCGGGCGTAAAGCGCTTACCGTTGATCAAGGTTAGCGTCGAATTGCCGCCTAGGTTTCGAAGATTAACCGACGCGGTGCCTTGCAGCTGACTGGCATCGTTAGAACCCGCAACACTTGTGTCGGAACCCTGGTTTACTTCAAGATTACGGATCACGTCCCAAATCTGAGATGCGCCCTGATCCTGAATGGATGCACGATCGATCACTGTAACTGGGGAAGGTGCGTCCTGTGGAGTGCCGCGGATAAAAGATCCCGTGACAAGTATTTCTTCGACCTTTTCTTCTTGAGCTATAACAGGCAAAGCAAGACCTGTACTGGCTATCATTACAGCGAGGCTTATGCCCCGACGATTACATGGACAATTACTGCGCATACTCTATCTTCCTTTTTATTAAGGTTTTTTTATAAACCATTTTTTTGGGAAGCTTTTGGATGGCAATTCAAGGCTTTTTGTTAACCTTAATACAGCCGCTCATCTGTGCTAATACGATCGAGTATAATCACATAATATTCGACAGGCAACGCCTTTTGAGTCGCTCTGACAGAACGTTTAAATTTGTAACATTTACAATCAATCGGCGTTTCTGCCGCTTTTAAACTTCCTGTTCTGAAACAAGTTTTCCTCAAAAATTTATTTCAGTTTAGTGTGTTGCCCTAGCAGTTCCTATAGTCAGTGATATTAAATGTTGTGTGAAATCGCGGGTAATATGGGTGACTAAGGAATGTGTAAACCTCGTTCCAAGATAAACTAAAAAATCAAAGACTGGTATAGCTAAAGGCTTAGTGTTGACTCTGCAGTCCTAACAAATCGCTGACGAAAAACGGCAATAATTTCTCATTGCGGTTTTTGTCTATTCAAAACTTAAAATCTAAGTTGTTAGATTAAATTGCCCAAAGCGCACGACCATCAAACACAGAACGGTCAAATATCTGCAGTCTAAACTCTGCTAGATACTGATTAAATGCTGCGCTCATACCAAGAGTAAAGCTGTTAGAAAAAAGATTGTTATTGTCCCAAACATAGGCGTGTATGTGGTTCATATCTTATGTCTGAGAGTTCTCAATTTTTGGTTTGAGAAAAGCAATCAACACGTATTAGGAGGTAACCGGGCGTGCTTAAAAACCAAATATATCGCATGAACTGATACGACGCTGACCACAACCAATCTATGGGCGTCTTTGCTTCAATTTGGATGAACAGGGCGGTGCCAGCCTCGATAAAGTTATAAAAGAGTTGGAATATACTTTAAAAGAAAGGCTTGAAAAGCAGAAACCCTAGTGGGCGCAGCGGATATTAGATGCCCAGCTAGCTAAGGCCGAGTTGAGAGGTTCAGGGCAGCAAAAATAACGGGCGAAAAAAAAACGGCGATGATCTCTCAGCGCCGTTTTTGTTTTCGCTAGGCTTAAAATCTAAGCGGCTAGTTCACGTTAGCTTGCTCTATAAAGACCAAAGCGCGCGCGCATAGATGCGTCGGCCACGGCCATCAAAGACAGAGCGATCAAATTCTTGGAATCTGAACTGTGGTATTTCTTCATTGAAAGCATCGATCATACCAAGAGTGAAATTGGTAGAGCCAAGATTGCTGTTGCCCCAAGCATGGGTATATGTGTAATTCATATCCCATGTCTGATAACTCTCGATTTTTGGCTTAAGAAACGGTAGCAAAGCATCAGAGGTAGTTGTTAAACGGCCTGCAAATTCTAAAGCATCGTATGAACCAATATGGCGATTAATCACGGTAAGTCTGTGACCATCTTTGGTCCAGCTCATGTTGATATTGCCGCGGTTATCAGGAAGAGAGCGAACTATAGGTGCTTGGCCTGAGGTGCCTGCCGCGTCAAATCTGCCAGTTTCTGACAGGCCATTTCCTAGCCCTGGAATATCACTTACATCATATTGACGAACGTGAGTATATTCAGCAGCGACACGGAAACGACCCCAGTCGTTATCCCATGTATAACCGGCTTTAAGATCAATACCGTCAACGACGATGCCGCCTGAGTTAATTGCAGGCAAGACAATTGTTACCAAATCAGCTTCAGTTGAACCGGCTAAGCGCTGAGCTCCTTCTACGCGGTAGGTGCGAGGATCTACCACACACTCTAGACGCTCAGGTGAATCGATACCGAACTGGGCTGCGATAGCAGTAGGATCACATGAGGCAAACTGCGGGCTAGCGTCTGCCTGTACGGAAGCGTTGTCCACGTAGTTTGATAGATCAGCTGCCGCAAGTGCGAACGCGTCAAGCTCTGGCTGCAAAGCTGCTATTGGGGCCTGCGGCAATACGCGGTCTGAAACTTCGAAGCGCCAGACATCTGCGCCAATACTTAAACCGTTAAGAGTGCCGCTTGGAGTCCACTGAATACCAATGTTAAAAGTATCCGACTCTTCATTGCCTAAGTTCGGGTTAGGTGCACCGAGAGTAAAGCTGTTCTCGCGTTCACCGTTTGCAACCGTTGGTGGCAGTAATCCTGCACGCACGGCTTGAGTACTAATTGGGTCTCTGATTTCTGTTGATGAAGACTCAAAAGATTCAAATAAAACACCAATGTTCGGCGCACGGAAGGATTGTGACCATGAGGCACGAATTAAAAGGTCTTCGATTGGTCTGTAGCTGGCGGCAATCTTAGGCGATACATTGCTGCCGATTTGCCCCCCATAGTCTTCATAACGAAGCGCGATTTGAGTTTCTAGATTCTCAACGATCGGCAGTGATAATTCTAGGAACACCGATCTCACATCGCGGGTGTGCTCAAAATCAAAGATACAGTTAGAGCATTCAAGGTTGTTAGTGCTGTAACGGAACTCATCGGGTGTGCCGCCTGCATCGTAACCGGTGATAGCCTGAACGCCAGGCAAATTGAGTGCAGGGGCTCTTGAACGAGCGCTACGCTCTCTATACTGGGCGCCGGCTGCAAACTGAGCAGTACCGCCGCTTAGTTCAAATAGCTCGCCGGAGATAACCGCGTCGAATACCGCTAGCTTGTTACGTTTATCGGCGCGTTTAACGTCTTCAGTCATCCAGTCTTGAAGTTCCTGCGAGTTTGCTAAAGCCGGATCCGTTAGCTTGGTCAGGAAAGGATTGAAGAATTCACACCCGCCTTGACCCTGGTTACTGCTTGTTAGGCCTTGGGATAATGACTCGCGCAAGTTCAAGATATAACCTGGAAATGGAAAGTCATTGAAGTTATTAGACAATCCGCCTAGAAGTGCGCCAGTTGGGTCATTGGCAACAAAGTCGAAGTCAGGTGTGCCGTTTGGAGTGCAGTTAGGACCACCTAAACCTTGTAATGCCAACTCTGTGTTTTCACGGTTTAAGGTCAAATAGTTTTGTTCAAAACTGGTGCCGCTCCATGAATAGCTAACATCCCAGTTAAAGCTGCGGTCGCTCATAACGAAGTCACCACGCAGCCCGGCCTGAACTCCTGAGGTGACACTTTGATTTGAACGGATGTTGCCGGTTCGTGGATCACCGGTTCGAACTTGGCCGCCAAACATACCTGTGCCAATGCCGCCATTGCGAATATCTAGCGGAGAATTGGTAATGTCATTAGGACCAGGACGAACGTTACCTGCTGCAGCTGCAAAAAATCCTAACTCAGCTACGCTGCCAACAAAGGCATTAACGGGGCTTGGGCCTGGGCCACCTGGTCCTGGACCGCCGGCTAAGCTAGCGCCGGGAGGAGGCAGCATAAGGTGAACAGATCGGGAGGTGGCGACTCCATCATCTTGGATTTGAGTGTCTGAATCGGCATGCTGAAAGAACGAATAAAATTCTACGCTATCGCTAAAGCGATGCTCGAAGCTGGCGGCGAAACTTGCACGCTCCTGGCCCAGAGATATAAAGGTATAGTCTAAATCAGATTCGAAACAGTCAGCCTGGTTTTGACCCAGGTCGCTGTAACGATTGTCCGTGTATAAAGGGCCGTTGGGGCCCGAAAGACCCGCACAGAGAGGGTCGCCCAAAACGGTGTTGCGGTTGCCCGTTTGAGCAATATTTAGAGCGGTTAAGTCGCTTTGGATATAAGCTGGGTTTAGCACATTGCCGGGCAGGACCAGCGGTACGCCTACACCGCTGACTTGGCCGTTGTATTGACCGGCATCGGCATCAAAGAAATTGGCATACTCTTCACCGACAGGATCGCGTTCGAAGTACTCGCCAGAGATTACAAAGTTGGTATCGCCGTCATCACTCTCCCAGCCCCAAATCGCGCTAATAGTTTGGTCAAAAAGGTCACCAGCAGCTTCAACGCCTTGAATGTCGCCATAGAGTTCGAAGCCCTCGAAGTCTGTGCGCATAATCACGTTAACTACACCGGCAACAGCATCAGAGCCATAAAGAGCAGAGCCGCCGTCGGTCAGGACTTCAACGCGATCAGTCATGACTAGGGGAATAGAGTTCAGGTCGACAAATTCTTGACCGGCATTTGTGACAACAGCAGCTGGGGTGAAGCGCTTGCCATTAATTAGAGTGAGGGTAGAGTTAGCACCTAGATTTCGAAGGTTGACCTGAGCAGTTCCCGTTAACTGGCTTGTGGCTGCACCACCTGGATCGTTGGAGCCGGCTACACTGGTATCAGAACCGGAATTCACTTCCATGTTTCTGATTACGTCCCAAATACCTGTCGCGCCTTGGGCATCTATAGCCGCTCGGTCGATCACATTAACTGGGGACGGGGCGTCGCCAGGAGTGCCGCGGATAAAAGATCCTGTGACAATTACTTCTTCAATTTCTGAGTCTTGAGCAACAACTGGTAAAGCGAATCCTGTGCTAGCAATCATTATTGCTAGGCTTAGGCCTCTACGTTTGCACGGAAAATTACTACGCATTACGATCTCCCTTGATATGATTTTTATTGATAATTGTATATTGTTATTTGTTCGCCTTTAAAGACTTGCTATTGACCCTATTAGTGCGCTCGGGTTGGGTTTGTTGCGCGAGTATAGTGGCATACTTTCCTCCACGCAACGACTAGCGAACCGTCGATCGGCAGGCTGAGTAAAAAGGTAACACTATGATATATCGCTCCTTTTCTTTCTGTTATTGGGGCCTTGGCTGCTTGTTGGCTGCCGGCTGGGCTGCCAATGCTTCGGTTTAATCGTGGCCTCTTGGGCTAAAGTTCGGTTATGAAGTTTTTGATGCGTTGAAGTGAATATTAGGTGCGACAGATTTTTTAGGCTGGGTCTCAGTGTTGAAAACCGTAAAAATTTCAGCAGCTATCTTAGACGCGATCAGATCTTTGTGTTTTTTCTCGGCTTCGGTTAAGGTCAAAGCCGCAAAATCGCTCGTTGTAGGAATTAACCTTGCCAAATCCAATGCTGTTATACACAGCTCAAATAGTCGCTATTCTATCTATTTTGCTACTGGCAGCTGGCTATGTAAAAGCTGAACCAAAAGCTGCTAGCGCCCGTGTGTTCGCGGTAATGGCTGTTTTCATTATTTTTTATCTTCTCAATGGCATGACCGGTCGGCATATCGATCCGCAATTCAAATTAGATTTGAGTGATTGGCAGTTGTTCATCAACACAGGCAGCAGCTCTGTTTGCGGCCTTTTCATGATCTACTGTTTCTTGATATTTCAAGAGCAAGACCGTTTTCCTTTGTCTTTCGCCTTGGCCTTTGCATTTCAAGTTCTGTTGGACTTCGGGCTTTTATTATTCTACTTAGTAGAAGAGGGTGCGGCTGGCAGTGAGGTGGTTGCCTTAGTAGGAACTGGCTTGGATATTCTGCAGCTGTTCTTTGTCGGCTTCGCTATATACTGGACTTTGAAAGGATGGCGTGCCGATTTAGTAGATGATCGACGAGTACTGCGCTGGTTTATCATTGGTGTTCAGGGCGCGCTTATTTTTAGCGTTGTGGTTGTGGAAAATTTCCTTTTAGAGGGAGGCTCATTAGACAATGCCAAGGAGAGGGCGGTTCTTATCTATGCAGTAGCGCTTTTGGCCTTTGGCATGCTGCTGGTGGCTTTAAGGTTCGACTATGTCTCACTAATCTCCGTGATGCGAAAAGTTGTGGAATTGACTGAGGAGCCATTCGAAGAATCTACCGCTGCATTCGACATCGACTCCTTTAATGAAGCTTTTAGCGATGGAAAAATTTATCGAGAGGCTGGGTTAACAATATCCATGCTGGCAAAAAAGTTAAACTTACCTGAATACAGGCTAAGAGCGTTTATTCACAAGCAACTTGGATTTCGAAACTTTAATGCAATGCTGCATAAGTATAGAATTGAAGATGCCCGCGCGGAATTGGCTGAGAAAGCTAACGCTAATGTACCCGTTCTGACTATCGCGTTGACAGTGGGCTATCAGTCGATTACTCCCTTTAACAATGCATTTAGAGAGATTACGGGTGTGACGCCCTCGGAGTATCGAAAGCGTAATACCCGTGACTAGGACCGAATTTCGAATCGGGTATTGACTTGCATCAATCAGACATCGACATGCTGCATATTGAGGTGGACTCGCGCGTTAAGGATGTTTATCCTCCTCGGGCGCGAAATTTAGGCGTAGATATCAAGAGAATTAACTAGAGGTTTAAATTTTGATTAACGAATTACTGTTGCAATTTGGCCAGTGGATGGAAGCGCAACAATATAGCCAAATGTTAGTCGCAGGCTACTACAGCTATAGCTGGCTAGAGGCGACTCACGTACTGACCCTGATGGTTTCCATAGGATCATTATTCATAATCGATTTCCGAATGCTGGGCTGGATTTTACCTAACGTCTCCGCCTCCACAATAGCGGACCGTCTCCACAAGCCAATGATGATTGGTTTTGCGGTTATGTTTATAACTGGGTTTTTGCTTGTCTATGCAAAGCCTGTTGAAACAATACAAAGCCTTTGGTTTCGAATCAAAATGATTTTGTTGGTTTTAGCCTTCATCAACGCTTGGGTTTTTAATGCAAAAATGAAAGCGGCAGACGGCAGCTGGAACAACGATTCTGTCGCTCCTAGAGGCTTAAGAACAGGAGCAATACTATCGCTAGTTCTTTGGTGTGGAGTCGTTACAATGGGGCGCTATATTCCTTACGATTGGGCGGATTGTGATAAGACTCAAAACCCAACGATTCTCTGGGCCGCAGGCTGCGTTGATCAACTAAAGGTACTATAGATAAGCCGTTGTAGAAAATCTGAGTTTGGCGAACTGAAAACTTTGCCAGATTAACAAATCTAAATTTTAGGAGTTAGCATGTTCAATACAATTTTAAGCCAATACAAAGCAACCTTGTCGGTGTTTATCGTATTGCTAGTGATTGTAGTTTTAGAGCTTTTGCAAGTGCGTGCGGCGATATATCCAAGTTTATTGCCTGCTTTTCAATGGTTGAAAAACTCAACTCCACTTGGCTATATAGGCACAACGTATGGCTCTATTTATGCCACGGTTCAAGCGATGCATTTACTCACAATGGGAACTCTTGGTGGTTTAGTTCTTGCTACTGATCTGCGCTTGCTTGGCGTAATGTTTAGGACTACACCTTCAGAGGTCATTAGCAACGGAACGCATAAGGCGTTTAAGGTGACGCTAATAGCTGCCGTGCTTACGGGGATTTTTTGCGCTGCAGGTGTCGCTGATAAAGTTTATTACATGCCTGTTTTCTGGGTAAAAATGTTGGCGTTGGCGGCGGGAGCTGCTTTTGTTTTTTTGATCAAACAACCGCTACTAAGCAGCAAACCGCATAGCGAAATTAATCCTTGGATTATTCGCGGGATGGCAATTACGTCAATTCTTGTTTGGTTTACCGTAGCAGCTAGTGGTCGATGGATCGGATTCAGTTAAGAAGGTGTCCCTCGGATAGGGCGAATTAGGAGAATGGTAATGTCGGATAGTAAAAAAATTGGTGACAAAGAGCTTGCTGCAATAAGTGCCTCGGTGATTATTTTTGGCGGTGTAATGTTTCACTGGGTCGCCGAGATGATCTCGACAGTTGAGCTGCTTGAGATGGCCTATGGTACCGCTAAATTATTTAATAACCCTTTGGTGTTTTAGCGCTTTCATTGGTTAGTTTTTCTTCAGCCTCGGGCTAAAAATGAATCGAGTTGAGATACGTACATCAACTCGATTCAGCGGCTGGTATTTGCACAGACTTTATACTGCTTAACCAACCTCGCTTAACCAACCTCGCTTAACTACATCTCTCTCAACTACACCCGTTCAACGTTAAAAAACGAGCGTAGACGCAGTGCGGCTCAGGTTCTGCCTGTGGCTATTTCATCGGCGAGTAATCTGTAGCAACTAAATATTTACTCTCGATAGAATCAAGAATCTGACCATCCACATTCGATGCGGCGGCAACTTCACTCCACTGTGGATCATTGATAAACGCTGACCAAGAAACACCAGCTGCATCTCGGCTCGCATGCTCGAGCATATAAACGATCGTATCCCCTGATTCCTCTTCACTTGTCGGTGACCAGTAGCCGACAACTTCCATACCATGTTTATTGAATATTCGTGTTGTGTGGTTTCTGAATCTAGCGTGAAGCTTTTCTAAATTACCAGGGGTGGCAGTGTAAGTGCGTAGTTCAAATACTTTCTGGTTCTGCGCAGAGCTGGTGAAAAAAACGCCCATTCCTAAACCTAGGGTTAGTGATACCAGCGAAATTGTAGCCGGTTTTAAGTATCTATTCATCGATAATCTCCAAGAGTTGTCTGAAATTGGGAAGTTCGCTTGAGTATAATCAACCGCATAGAAAATAGCGATTTGAGAGTTAGGTACTAAGAAAAAGTGAATTGACGGTTCAGGAGAATCTATTTACTGTGGTTGGACGTTAAGTAATGGCAGGACAATGAAGTATTTTCTAGCAAGGTTGGTAAAACAGGCCCCCTTATGAAAGCAATTATAGCTATCGTCTCAGTCCTCTTCCTCCCTACTATCTTGATAGCGCAATCATCGAGTCAAACTGTTCTGCCGAGAGACCTTGAACGAGCGCTAGCGAATTTGAGTGAATTAGAACGTAGCTTGAGCCCTATGCACAGAGGGCTAGTTGAGCCGCTGGAATTTGTAGCAGATCAACTCATTTTAGAAGGGCGTTATGAGCAAGCCCATAGAGCCTTAGACCGAGCTATCCAAATAGTGCGCGTCAGCGAAGGCTTGTTCACCACCAGTCAGTTTCCTTATCAAGAGAAAAAAGTACTTAATATTGTCAATTCTGGAAATTGGGACGATGCCAGAGTGCAGTTAGATCATCTCTTCTGGCTTTATACTAAAAAATCAAAGTATGCGACACCAGAGCTCATGGCGAGCTTAGTCACTATGTCTGACATTCACCTCAGGGGAGTCTCAGAGGATGTTCCAGAGCACCAAGCATTCCACTTGCGCCGAGGGTCTAGAACAAATTGGCTGGCTCTTGCCATAGGTGAGGCGGTGTGGGGGAATGAGAATCCACTATTAGTTCCAATCATTTATAAAACCGTGACTCATCTCTATCTTGAAAAAGTGGCCACAGACCGACCAGGGCTAACAAGTAGGAATTTGAGAGAGGTCGACGTAGGCAGCACTGTTGGTACCAGAGCGATTGAATACATGGATATGGTGTACTACCAATTGGGCAGTAGATTGCTGAATCAAATTAAAGGCATTTACAGTGTCCAGGAACCAGCGAATCCTGAAGCCGTTGCCATGGCTCAGCTGTATATAGCCGATTGGGATGCGTTGTTTCGGCGAAATGAGAACGTACTGCTTACCTATAAAACTGTATTCAATAGTTTGTCAGAGGCTGTTCAAGATGATTCGGCCATTAATGCGTTCTTTGATCGACCCAAATTACTGCCTGAGCCTCAATTTTACCCCTCGCTTAAGTTGGCGTTATCTAGCTCAATTTCCCGGCTAACTCATAATAGTCTTGGCGAAATGGATGTTAGTGACAAAATAGTGTTTTCTGAGTGGTCTTCGAATTTTCCATTTGTACAGCAACCGATAACCTTGCCTAGGCGCGAAAATAGCGATTCTGATTTCGCCATTTTTTCTTTTAGCATTGGCGGTGCTCCAGAAATCGCCCAATTGCTTCGTAGAAGTAAGCGAGCGGAAATCGGAGTGGCCGAAAATTTAAGGGTAGTTGAACCCGCAGAACCGGCTAGTTTGGAGGCCAGCAAGCTGAGTCCAAAGGTTAAATTTTTGCGTTTTAGGCCAAAGCTGGTCGATGGAGTTCCACAAATGGCTGATGCCACCCTTGTCTACATCCCCGCCGTTGCATATTAAGAAGATTTAGACGCCGGTTTTCAATTACCGTACATTTGCTGCCCAGTTGTTAGCTTATAAGCGTCGGTTTTAGTATCATTTCTGCACAGATAGTTTGGGGATCATTTAAAATGGACAGCTTAATCAGCCAAGGAATTAACTTGGCAATTTTTGGTATGGGGACAGTTTTCGCATTTCTTACTCTTTTAATCTTTGCTACTGGTCTTATGTCCTACTTGGCAACTCGATTCTCGGCTGAGAAGTCTGATTCTGGTGTGTCGAATGATTTGGACTCACCCCCCGCAAGACCCAACCAGCACACCATCGCTATTATTACGGCAGTGCTAAGAGAGCACAGACGGATCGCGGCAGATCGACGCAGTTGAAGAGCCGATTAAAACAGGTGGCTAAAAAACCTGTTTAAAGCAGCTGAATAATAAAAAGAGAGTAAGCAATGATTGAAGAGAAAAAGCCCCTCGGTATAACTGACGTTATCTTACGTGATGCACATCAATCATTGTTGGCGACACGTATGCGCCTCGATGACATGCTTCCAATTGCTGAGAAGCTAGACCAAGTTGGATTTTGGTCATTGGAATCTTGGGGAGGGGCGACCTTTGACGCCTGCATTCGATATCTAGGTGAGGATCCATGGGATCGAATTAGGGAATTTAAAAAAGCATTGCCTAATACGCCGCAGCAGATGTTATTCCGAGGACAAAACATACTGGGCTACAGGCATTATGCTGATGACTTGGTGGATAAGTTTGTTGAGCGAGCCGCTTTTAATGGAGTCGATATTTTTCGAGTGTTCGATGCGATGAATGACATGCGAAACCTGCAAACTGCTATTAAATCTGTAAAAAAGCAGGGTAAACATGCTCAGGGCACAATGTCTTACACAATCAGTCCGGTTTACACGATTGATTCCTGGTTAGACATGGGACGTGCTATCGA
>Ga0208413_1000926_pt1 | contig 20277 bp, 17 predicted proteins | sample AntAceMetag02UKD_FD_184761 | JGI IMG/M metagenome (GOLD analysis project Ga0208413, IMG submission 184761) | Saline lake microbial communities from Ace Lake, Antarctica - Antarctic Ace Lake Metagenome 02UKD (SPAdes) (version 2) | ecosystem: Environmental > Aquatic > Non-marine Saline and...
TCATTCCGTCAATCTTACCTGTTAATCCTTCTACTTCATCTGTTAATCGAATGTTTTTTACTTTTGTTCCTTTTTTTAATCCATCTGAACTACCCTTAACTTTTAAATCCTTAATTACAAAAACAGTATCGCCATTTTGTAATATATTTCCGTATGCATCCTTGGTTTCAAAATTATTCATAGTCATTAAGACTATACTTATTTATAGTAAACACAAACTTTTTGCTTTGCTTTCATTATGGCTCCTAGAAAATATTTTTGTTCATGACAATTGGAGGAACACTCGGAGGTTGTATACCTCTACTGTGAGGAGCTGATTATTTTTATTTTTCTTCTATTATTTTTTTCACACTAATAACATGAACTCACGAAAATTGTTTACTAAAACAAACAATCAATTCTCAAACTACTCAGCAAGAAACAAATACGCAAAAAATACTAATTTCTCTTGGACACAGTAATGGAAGTGGATATTTTGGGAATGTGACAATTACGTTTATACAATTACCATTAATATCTTGATATACTTTTCACATGAACTTTGAAGAACAGCCGAGTAACCCACTTAACAATTTGGAAGATGAATCCATTCCAAAGAATGAACACCTTGAAGATCCTTCTGGTGAAGTAGGAGAAGTTTTTCATGAGAACAAGTCTGAGCATGCAGATTATGTTTCAAATCTTGAAAAAGAACGAAGGGTTACATGGGAAGATGTATCAGAAATTAAGAATAACAAAGATAGTTTTTATCGGATTGTTGATGAATCTGGGTACGTAGACCTATTAGAACAAAATACAATCAGAAGCTCTCCAACAGGAACAGAGTCGAACATAACTAACGGAATAGATATAGGACACAGGCCAACATCTTTTCCAGCTTTCGACAAAGGTTCTCCGAATCTTGATTATTCTAACTTACACACTACTAATTATTTTATAGAATCTCAGCACCCAATGTATAAGCGAGGGCAAATAAATCCTATAACAAATAATGAAATAAAGGGAAGGCACTGGGGATACAGAGCAATTGATATTGAAACAGGAGAAACACTTAATGAAATACCCAATGAACACATCCTGAATATTTACAAGAAAGATTTGAATGAAAAAATTTTTATTCAAAAAACTAAGACTACTACAAATTAAGAGGAGCTGTGACCTGGTATTGCAACTTATATAAAAAATATTTTTTCTAAACGTGGAAGAAAATAAAATAAGTATTGCAGTTTTCTGTAATACTTATTTTTTATTTGTTACACTCACTACATGAACCAATCTCGGAGAATACTTAACGGACCAAAATTTAGCGGCAGTCATCAAACTTTTATTGATGAAGCTAAACCACTTATCCTTGCAGCAAAGAAAAATATAGCTATAACAAAAATTATCATTGGAAGAATCAGAAGTGTTACAACCTCAAAACGCTCGATAAAAACTAAAGACATCCGTGCAGGAATTGAGGTTACTGTCCGAGGTGCTTCAGCTATTCAAACATTACTTTTTTATACCAAAGAAAAAGAAGTTGTTTCTCACTCTTTTACCAAACTATATCAACAGCTTTATTTAGAAAAAAATAAATAAGCGCACCATATTACCAGATGATTTCAAAGCGTAAATGTGGTACGTGTCATTGATACAAATTACTTTCCCTATTATTTTTATGTATAAAAGTGTTGTTGACATAAACTATACATTTTACATTATGAAAAAAATCAGTATCGCAATAGTACTTACAGTTCCTCACTTAGCACGCGAACTTCAACAAGAATGTGGAAGCGGTACTTCTTGCACTCATTAAACAAAAAGCAACAGAACTGGCCAAAAATCCTAATGAATATCTTGAATTAAATGTTCTTTACATAGCAATAAGAACCAGTCGTGCAACAACACAGCAATGTGAAGTATTTGAACATAAGTCACCGTTGCTATCGGCAGAATACTGCACAAGATTTTTACCAACAACTAAAGTCAGCGTAATAATCATGTTGATACCTTAAGCAGTAGTAAAACGTTTTTTATAATAACTAGCTTTGAGGTATACTATTTTAACATGAGTAACTACTTTGAGAAAATTAGAAAAATAAATGTAGTCAAAAATAAATTTTTAAAAAAATTTTTTAAAAAAACAAGCATATCTACATTTCAAAAAATTTATATTAATCATGAACACAAAGTGATTTATGTAGAGAATTCAAAAGTCGCCTCTCGCACCATTCTTTCGGCTATTGAGTGCTACGACATTCGTAAAACCGGTTTTATATTAAAAAATAAGCACACCGGTAGATATGTACTTAAAATAATCTCTTTAGACTTTCGGCATGTTTCGAGTTTAAAGGTTTCGTTCTACAATCTTTGGGGCAAAAAAATATCTGAAGTGTGCAATACCTCTCCTGACTTACAAAAATATAGTAACTACACTTTTTTTAGCTTTTGTAGAAATCCATTCGACAGACTTGCATCCGCATACACAAATAAAATTGCAATGAAATCAAATAAGAAACCTTCTTTTTTACGGGGACAAATTATACAAAAATCAAATTGGAAAAATATTGACAAAGAGGATTTTGAAAACAGTGCAGAAGATTTTCATACATTTGTTAAGAAATATGTCACAACAACCTCTGATGAAGAGATTGACATCCATTTCAAAAAGCAATACTCACTACTCTTTGGACCACAAAAGGAAGATGTTTTTACATTTAATTTCATAGGACGCTTTGAAAATTTTTCTGATGACTGGAATACTTTTTGTGCCACATATAATATTCCAAAGATACAGTTGCAACACCTCAATAAATCTCATAAAATGCATTATTCATTATATTACACAAATGAAGAGATAGTAGAATTAGTGACAGAAAGATACCAAGAAGATATTAATTTTTTTGACTACAAAAAAGAAGCTGACAACCTCTTACATACTGTACAAAAAAATGAATGTTAAATTTAGGTGCACACAAGTCGAACCTAAAAATAATTAAAGTAGTTAGCGACACTTGCTGTAATTTCTTTAATTCTTTTATTTTCATGTTCTGTAAAAACAGCATCTCGATCAATTCTTTTTTCTGCACTATTTACTATCTTTACTTTTAGCACACTTTCGTAATCAAAAGGCTTTTTAGTTGCCAAAAAATCTTCTACTCCAGAAATATTCTTGTCTTGTAGTAGTGTTTCGTAGCGACAATACATAAATGAATCTGGATATTTTTTAAGTAATGCAATATATTTCATATTTTGTGCAACCCATCGATCTGCCATCTCCTCATGATTGTCTCTATTATGACCAAATGATTCAATTCGACTAAGAATTACATCGAGTGGGTTTCTAACAACAATAATACATTTTAATTTTGGAAAAATATCAAGCAAAAATTCAAGTACCTGATCATCGTTTCCGTATAAAATATCTTTAAACCCCCAACGCTTCACACCAACTCTTGCGAATATATCATATAAAAATTTTCTATATTGTGTAACGAAAATATCTTCGTTAAAAAAATTAGTCCAAGCTGTCCATTTTTCTGGGTTTTTGATATTTTTTAAATACTCACTTTTTTCAATAAAATAAACATCAGAATTGTTCAAGTAACCACTAAATGGAGGTGCATCTTTATAAAAATAACTTTCTGCAAGCCCTTTCAAGAAACCTCCATGTTCGCCACTTATTGCAAAATCAGCGTTAGTATTAATAATTCGTTGCACTAGTGTGGTTCCGCTTCTGCCTGTACCAAAGATAAAAACTGGTCGCTCTTCTTGAAGTTGTTTCTTAAATAATTTCATATAAAAATAGTACCACGTTAAAGTTGTAAGATATACATACATGTTTGACATATATATATTTTAGTATTACTTTAAGTAAAGATATATGAGCTTAAAATAAGCTCCAGCTCTATACAACTATGAAAACTAAAAAAATTAGTATTATTACCCTTATCTTGATAATCAGCTTTTTTGTTAAAGCTGAAGATTCCGAACAACTCATCGATCAACAACACCGACCCATCCTGAGATCAGTTGCGAATAGTACCCTACGCAATCTTGCCGATTACGGTACCGAAGGCTCCACAATATTGGAGGCAATTGAAACATGTGGTTACGCAGGTCCGCTTGAAGCGTATCTGGAATGGAGTCCGTTCACAAATCCCGGTCAACGACCTTATACAATAATCATGGAGTCTGGGATTAAATCACAACTCTCTGAGACGGGGACATTTGGACGCCCAGGAACAGTCAATGAAAATGGCAATATCGATCTTATTCCAAATGGATCAGCAAACTACTTCACGTTCCCGACTTGGGACAAGAATGGACCAAACACAAGTTCAATGAGTGAGATTGGCGGTGATCCAGAAGTAAAAAAACTGTACATTCTCGAACAAGGTATGGTCTGGACTGGAATTGTGAGAGGTCCCAGATTTATTGTGGCAATGCCAGATGCAAGCAAAGATTACTCTTCGCCAAGCTCACAGACTAACGCAGAAATCGATGCATGGATAACACTAATAATGAAAGGACTTAAAGACAGAGGAATCCTTCAGAATTTCGCAATGTCTAGATTAAGCAAGCTATCATACTTAATGGAAATTGGTACTGATCGACAGCTTGGTAATACAAAAATGCACGGAAGAGAGGTTTCTGGAGTGTATTCAATTGCTCCTGCCAAGCATTGGGGAGATCCAGATCTTGGTGCTGGCTCAATAGTCATGGTCAACAAAGATGGCAGCATTACAGGAAGTCAGTTTATTCAAAGCTGGTTTGTGTACAAAGACAGATTATTCTTTCGTATCACAACATCAAAAGGAGCCGCTTCCGAAACATTTGTAACGGTGGCAATCCCAAAGAGCAGCAACAAACGTGTTTTCTGTTTTGACATCAATGGAGAAGTGTTCATGGCACTCAAACATTGGGATAAATTTATTAATTTAGTCGGCGGACCACAATTCAGTCAAAAATAAATTATTTCTTGTTTGTAGCAAGGGTTTCAACCCTTTTTTCTTTTACAGATATACGTTTATTTACAAAAAAGACAGCATTTTGTAAATAATACTTATTGTCAAATATTTTGAGTCTAAATGACGCCAGAGCAAGCCGCGCACCACTGAATTTGGCATGAAGTGATAGGTATTATGATTCCCTTCACCAAAACTTACTAGTGCAACCCACCACAGATTTCTAGATCCATCACCTGTTTTAAAGGGCTGTTTGCCCCATAAATGACAAAATGAATTAACCCAGTTAGTTGTAGTGAGCACTGTTGATGTTCGAACAACAACCCCTTAAGCAAGTCATAGAATAGCAAGTTGCGAGCCATCAACAGTGAAACCACATAATTACAAGCAATAATAATCAACTGGTTTTTTAGAATCCAGATAATTTGAGCGTACTAAAAGCCCCCATCTGGTGAATTAGACTGTACACATCACCAACTTTATCTGAATTATTATGAATACTAGGAAGCCTAGCCTGATGGTGAACCTTGGTAGGCAAAATTTGCATTAAGTAACAGTAAATATTTCATCCAAACTGACGCTCGAGATGACCTACTTGTTAACAAGCGCTGATAGCAAAGCGCGGCACTTAATCCATCACTAATCCAGTAGAGAAATAGTAATAATCCTACCCCACTCCAGCTAAATATTGCGGTATAAATACCAAGAGAAACGACGAATACAACAGGACAATAAATACTGTCGTAGGTTTATATGACAAGTAACGCCACCAGCTAAATAACGTTTTCATTTACTAACTACTTTCTATTTTAAGATTACTATAAAAAATATCTAATTATTTTATTAGCACTTATTCTAGAAAAATCTTCGCCAATTTAATGTCGTCAAATGAGTATTTATTTTTCAAATATGCACGAATACCAGTAAGCGTTTGTTTTCCTTTTTCTTCAACAGCTTCACGGATACCGTCAATAAGTTCAGAAAATTCATCATTTTCTGGCATTAGATATAGTATATCTGAAGACGACAACAACCCTTCTTGTTTTAGCGCTTCAATATGCGCAACAATTGTTCCCTGCTTAACTCCCCTAATATCAAGTAGCTCGTGAAGCGTTTTTTGCTCTTTAATTAAATTGCATGTAATTTCAACAGTACTTAGTTTTTTTCCAGAAGACTCTGCTACCGCAGTTTTTGATGCACCAATTTTTTCAAGAAAATCTTTTTTTCGTTTCTTTACTTCATCTTCACTTAATTTATGTAGGTTCTGAACCAAAATATCTGCATCATCTAAAAACCTCTTATTAATATTTATAACCTCTGGATGGACCATTAAGGAAGTTTTATTAAAACCATTTAAATACAGCCCATCCAAACTTTTGACTCGAGAAAGTGCTACATATCCCTGACCTTCGACAAATGCTCCAGACAAATCTATTTGAGCTCGTGAGAGTGTCATTCCCTGACTTTTATGAATAGTTATAGACCATGCAAGTTTCAACGGAACCTGTGAAATCTCTGCAATCACAGAGCTGTTTTCTTCAACTGCCCAAGTTTGCGGCATTGCAACAAACTCTTTACCATCACTTGTCTCAACCAAAGGATACCCATCTTTAAATGAAACTATTTTTCCCGTTGTTCCATTAACATATCCCACAGTTGGATTATTTTTTACAAACATTACAAGTGCTCCAACTTTCAATAAAATTTTATCTCCAACTAAACAACCTCGTTTCAGAGCATCAATTAACGGTGCCTTACCGCGAGTTGTCATTGTATATGTCTTCCCTTCTCCATCTAATTCTTGTAACTTTTTATTATTATAAGAATCAACATTAGTGTTATGTGTATGAAGTTTTGTTATTGCCTCCGCAGAATCTTTTTCATCACTAACAATTATTCGAGACCGTAACTGCTCGACTGTTTGATCACTAATTTCACCATCACGAATGTCTCGTAAAATTGCACCAATACTATCTTCAGAATCTTGCCGATACTGTTCTGTTAAATAACACATAGATAAATTACCCTGTTTCCATGCACGTGATTTAAATGCATAAGGTGTCTGGGAAGTCTCATCTTCATCCATGTAGATAGTGTCTATACCATCAAAATTTTGCTGCTGTTGTTGTGCTCCCCATTGTGGTTTTTTTTGAATTGGTGGAAGCTGAAAAAAGTCTCCAGAAAATATTACTTGCATACCACCAAATGGCTCTTCATTTCTTTTAAATAGTTTACATACACGATCAACACAGTCTAATGTGTTCGAGCTAATCATTGAAACTTCATCAATAATTAAAACTTCAGTTTTATCGTATCGTTTCCATAAATATTCTTTTGATTCTAATGCATCTAAATCATAATCGGTTAACTGGTCTTTAATTCCTATTCCCGACCAAGCATGAATAGTTACACCTTTAATGTGCGTTGCGGCAATACCGGTTGATGCAGTAACAGCAATTCCAACACCCCGTTCTCGTAAAAAAGAAATATATGAGTTAAGTAAATATGTTTTTCCAGAACCAGCTGCACCCGTTAAGAATACATTTTTACCGATTTTCAGAACCTCCAGAGCATCTTTTTGTGTCATATTCGATTAGTGTACCATGCCACCCTATTACATATTTATAAAATAGTTATCTAGTGCAAATGATATTATGAATCAAATTAGTTATTGACTTAGAACATCAAACAGTGTATTCTATTGGAATCAGATAACTACTAAGTGAAGTTGCTTGTATCAAGTATGTTTTGTTTTGGTGTGTGTTTGAGTTAAAAAGATAAGAAAAAACAAATGAAAGAAGGAACAATTGCAAAAATTATGGATAAAGGGTTTGGTTTTATTTCTGAAGCAGGACAAGAAAAAGACCTTTTCTTCCACGCAAACGAAGTAGTTGAAGGAGAATTCAACGACCTACAAGAAGGAGACAAAGTTACATTTGAAATCGCTGATGGACCAAAAGGACCAAACGCAGTTCAAGTAAAAATCGTACAAGAGTAATTTCTCTCGTAAGATAAACAAAAACACCTCACAAATTGTGAGGTGTTTTTGTTTACACAATACAACTCCTGTAATAATAACAGAGCAAGAACGATTCCCAATACACTTGTTTTTCTTCATAAGACGTATCATCCTACAATCTCGAGTCCAATAAGATTTCAATCATCATCGTATAACACAATGACTTCTTCGTTCTCTAAAATATCATAGCGGAAACAAGAAACTTACTGTAACCTATATAAATATGACTAAAAAAGTTACTCCAAATAAATCAATTATTGCGTTAGCATGTTCTCCTTCAAAAGGAAGAAATTCTGATGCAATGCTTGATGCATTCATAGCTGGAATTGAATCTGTAACAACTATTCCCGTAACTAAAGTGTACCTGAATGATATACAAATAGAACATTTTTCATTCGAAAATCGACTAGGACCAACAGAGACAGAAAAAGAATTTTCTGACTTATGTGAAAAAATAACAAAAGCACACGGACTAATTGTCGCTACCCCAACGTACAACTTCTCTGTTCCTGCACAGCTTAAAAACTTTATTGATAGGATTCGCTTTTTTGCACTAGACTTCGGAGAGATGAATACGTTTAAGCAACCAACGGGTAAGCTTGGGTATTTACACACATACTATTTAGTATCTGGAGGGACGCCGCAATGGGCACAACGATTATTATTCTTTACGTTTCCTGCTTTTTGGTTACGAAGTGTATTTTTATATTATAGTGCACAATGTATGGGAGCATTTTATAGTGGTGATGTAAAAACATTTGCTAATGAAAAAATTCTAGCAGTATGTAAAAAGAAAGGTGCCTGTTACGGTAAAAATCTTGAGAAAGAAAAATGTCATGCTGTTCCTGAGCGAATCTTCTGGCGACCACCACAACAAGGTTAGTTATTATTTTTTACACTTTTTTGAGCAGTAGACAATTTCGTCCCAAATCCCTCTCGACTGCCACTTCTTTCTATTCGTAAACGAAAGTTTGCATACTGGACACTGTTTTGACTGACTCTTTACATTATTTTTTTTCATGGCATTTTATTAAATATATGATAGTCTAACACCACATGAAATCCTCAGATACCTATGCACAATCTAATAAATACGACGTAATTGTTGTTGGAGGTGGAGCATCTGGAATGATGACTGCCGGAACCGCTGCCAAAAATGGCAAGCGTGTTCTACTTATTGAGAAAAACAAAGAATTAGGTAAAAAATTAAAAATTACCGGCGGTGGTAGATGTAATATCACAAACGAAACATTTGATACAAAAAAACTGCTTAAAAAATATGGTGACGCTGAGAAATTTTTATACTCTCCTTTTTCACAATTTGGTGTACAAGATACATTTTCTTTTTTTGAAGGCTTAGGACTAGAATTAGTTACAGAAGCTCGAGACCGAGTATTCCCAAAAAGTCAGAAAGCTATGGATGTTTTTCAAACACTTCACAATTTTATGGCTAAATACAACGTAACAGTGCTTAAGGATACACCTGTGAAAAAATTTCATGTTAGTAGTGATGAATCTGTGAATGGTGAAAAAGCCATCAAATCTGTTGAAACTAAAGATGGAGAAAAGTACTTCGCACATAACTTCGTAATTGCAACAGGAGGAAATTCATATCCAGAAACTGGTTCTACAGGAGATGGATTCACATGGCTGAAACAACTCGGACATACTATTCATCAATCCTCTCCAAACATTGTTCCATTAAAAACAGCCGAGTCGTGGGTTCATGAACTCTCTGGGACATCACTCTCTTTTATGAAAATCACTTTTTATCTTGATGGTAAAAAATCTTTTTCTAAAACTGGAAAAGTGTTGTTTACACACTTCGGTCTTTCAGGACCACTTATTCTAAATAGTGCAAAAGAGGTTTCTGACATACTTCCTCATGGTGAAGTAACAGCTACGATTGATTGTTACCCAGACACAGACCACAAACAGCTTGAAAAAAACATTCTTAAAGTTTTCGATGCAAATAAAAATAAATCGTTTAAAAATATTGTAAAAGATATTGTTCCACCAGGACTTTCAAATACTATTATAGGATTTCATATTATTCCAAGTGTTATGGATAAAGTGCATAGTATTTCAAAAGAAGACCGAAAAACTATTGTGCATCTACTAAAAGCATTGCCAGTGACAATTACCGGATTAATGGGAATGGACAGAGCTGTTGTTTCGGATGGAGGAATTCCGCTCACAGAAATTGATACAAAAAGAATGAAATCTTCGTTATACAGTAACTTGTACCTAACTGGAGATATATTACACATTAACAGACCATCAGGAGGCTATTCATTGCAGCTTTGCTGGACCACAGGGCACGTAGCTGGACAATTGCAGTAAAGGGTACCTACAAGACAGCTTTGTATAATTTCATGAGACTTTTTTGAGAAACACCTAACTGATACAAGATAGTAAGTAAGTAATATACAGCATGAACCCTATATACTCCTCTATCCTTAAAGCGTCGGGCTGAGGTAGTAATTGTTGTATCCAAAACTGTGTAAGTCCCTTTTTTAGAAATCCTTTTGAATATTTCCTGATCTTCAAATAATAGTAATGATGTATCAAAACCTTCAATACTATTAAAGGTATTTTTTTTAATAAATAAACCCTGATCTCCAAAACGAGCTGATACTGTTTGTAACTTAGACATCATAGTACTCAACTTAAATGTCCAATGGTCACTATCAAACAACACTACAGAAGTACCGGCAATATAACCATTAGATATTGCTGTAATAATTTTTTTATACGTATCTTTTTTTGGCACTGAATCTGCATGAAGAAAATATAAAATATCACCAGATGCCTGCAAAGCACCTTCGTTCATTTGTGCAGCTCTTCCCTTCTTCTTAGAATTAACAATTTGCACATTATACTGCTTAGCAATAGCAATAGTTTTATCAACTGAATTACCATCAACAAGTATGACTTCGAGTATTTCATTACTCACTTCTTGTAAATGACTTAGTAGTAATGAAAGTGAAGTCTCTTCATTATAAGCAGGAATAATTATGGAGATAGAACACTTCATAGGTATGTGACTAATACAATACTTTAAGTAGTTTTTTATTTAAAGAAGTTAGTTTACTACTAAAATGTTTAGCCACTACAGATTTATTGATTCGTGACGCTGTTGGGTATGGATATATCTTATTAAACAATGCATCAATTTTCATACCCTGACTTTGGAGCAATATCAGCTCTTGAATCAATTCGCCTGCGTGTGGAGCAACCATCGTTCCACCAAGTAGTGTGTTATTTTTTGCTACGAAAAGTTTTAGGTGCCCGTACATATAACTATCTACTATTGCTCTGTCATCGTGGGAAAAGTCAGTCTCTAAAATAGTATATGAAGTTCCTCGATCTTTCAGTGTCTGTTCTTGTATGCCAAAAGTTCCGAGCGAAGGAGATGTGTAGGTTACCCACGACAACGAATCACTAGTAAGCTTCTTATTAAACGGTTTTGGTGTGAAGAAATTTTTAAGCAACAAGCCAGCATGCAGTTCTGCCGCATGCGTGAATTGATGTTGTCCAACAATGTCGCCACATACAAATACTCGCTTATTAGTAGTTCGTAAATAATCATCCACAAGCAACTTTCTTCCATTTTCATGTTTTTTAATACCAGCTTTTTCCAATGCTAAGTTTTCAATATTAAGCTGTCGTCCTGTTGCAATCAAGATTTCATCAAACACAAGTTCTTCGGTTGAATCATCTTTGTTTTTCAAAATGGCTACTTTTTTACCATTCACCACTTTTATCTCTGAAACTTGTTGTTCTAAATGTAATAATATTCCATCGTTTTTTAACTGATTCATCACAATTTTTGCCATATCCACATCTTCACGACCAAGTAACATGTCAGAATTTTGAACGATGTGAACTTCAGAACCTAACAACTGAAATGCCTGTCCGAGCTCAGTTCCGATCGGACCCCCACCAACAACAAGCAATTTTTTAGGCAATATTTCGATATCAAAAATAGTTTCATTTGTGTGGTACGAAACAGCATCCAAACCTTTAATTGGAGGTACAAAAGGTCGAGAACCTGTTGCAAGTACGATTCGTTTAGCAGTATATTCTTTTTCACCCACACTAACTGTATGCTTAGAAGCAAATTTTGCTGCCCCAAGCACCACGTTCATTCCTTGTTTTCTAAAATAGTCTGCATTCTCATGTTCACGTATATATTCACGTTTACCATGAATATAATTACGGACCTTCGACATATCAATAACTCCTTCCATGTTCATACCAAATTCTTTACTTTCTTTCCCTGCTTTGACCTGCTTTGCAACATGCAGTAATGCCTTTGAAGGTACGCAACCAAAATTCAAACAATCCCCTCCAATATTTGCATCAGACTTATCAATGAGTAACGTTTTGAAACCTGCTTTATTCATAAATGAAGCAATATTCAAGCCTCCTGAACCAGCTCCAATCACAATAATGTCGTACTCATCATCATTGCGATCAATCGATACTTTATTATAAATAAGTGCACCCACTGAAAGAATAACCATAAACATGATTGCCATAAGAATATTCACAACACTAAATGAAGCAAGCGCTTCACCAAAATAAACATATGCAATTGTCCCTGGCAAAATCCCAATTAAACTAGCCATAACGTATGTTGTAGTTCGAGATTTTGTAATCCCCAAAAAATAATTAAGTGCACTAAACGGTACAATTGGCGCTAGCCGGAGTATAAAAATAATTGATGCTGCGCGTTTCTCGAATTGACCATCATACTTTTTAAGAGCAGGAAATTTAGTTACGATTTTCTCTTCTACAAAGTCTCGTACAAAAAATCGAGCAAGCAAAAATGAAATGGTTGCACCAAAAATTGCACCAATAACTACATATATTGTTCCAAAAACTGTTCCAAAAATTGCACCTGCAGCAAGTGAAAGTATCGAGGCAGGTAAAAATGCAACAGTAGCAACAACATAGAGAAGTACAAATAGTATAGGACCAAAAACTAAATTTGAATCTTGTAAAGATAATAATGAGTCACGAGTGAAATACTGCTGTAAATCAAAAGTAGCAATAAGGGTAATAGTGATAATAATAAGTGCTCCAAAAAATACTGCTTTTTTATTTCCATTCATAGTATGTAAAGTTTACTATACATTTTGAGTGTGTCTATTCTTAATTAAAAAATAATATTGCGAAAGTAACTTTAGAGTAGTAGAGTAAATAAAACTTTCATATCATTTAGTGCCGACGGTCACACGCTATCAAAAGCACTAACGAACTAGCCTAGGTAACTAGTTCACCCTTGGTAAGGCATAAGGAGTTGCGGTTTCCAAACCGCAACTCCAGTCTTTCCACTTTTTTATTTACTTAGTTCAGTCCACTTTTCTATATACGCACGTACATCAAATTTTTTCTCACAACCACTTCTTGCCATAAAACGCACTTTCCCAAAAACATCTCTTGTGAACCATGCTCTATCGTGAACCCCTCCGATACTCCAAGCAATTCCAGCGTATCCATTTGGATCTCTACCATCTAACTCGTATCTATCATTTAAATAAATTGCAACTTCTTGTGCGTACTCAGGAGTGTTAGTCCACTCTAAAATTTTCTTTGCCCAATACATTCGCATATATCCATGCATCTTCCCTGTTTGAAGCATCTCTTGTTGAGCAGCATTCCACAAATCATCATGCGTCTGTGCACCTTCAAATTGTTTTTTTGTATAGACATACTCACGATCATCGTCTTTTGCATACGTTAATGATTTCTGTGCCCAGTCAGGAAACCCAGAAAAATTATCGTAATTTTCTTCATAAAAACAATAATTATCTGACAACTCCTTACGAACAACCAATTCTTCAATAAAGGCTGCCACATGATCTTTAAGATCGGGAACTTTTCCATCTGGTAATTTTGCCAAGTTTTTTTGTTCTGAACTCACATCTTGTAGTTTAGTAGACGTCTTTTCTAAAACTGTTTGCACAATATATTGAGATGAAATCATTCCATAATGAAGATACGGCGAAAGATCGGACTGATGATTTTTTAATGGATCATTACGCTTATCAGCATAACCGTGCAACCCATGTTCTATAAACAGTTCAAGTTGTTTTTTAGCAGCTTTTTCTCCAGCAGTGATCCAATCTAATTCTTCGATTTTTTCTTTAGGCAGTAATGTATTCCACGCTATTTTTGGGACAGTTTTTTTATACGCTTTTTTTTGCTTAACAACATTTGGGAAAGTATCCAGAAAACTTAGTAAATGTTTATGAATTTTAGGACGAATTGTGTACGCAGCATACTCTTTCTTGTCGGATGTAATCCAGGCTGGGATAATATTATGAGCATCTACACCATAAAAGGCACACCCAATTTTCTTTCGAACAACTTCATTCCATTTTCGAGGAAGTTTTAGTGGAAAAAAATCTGTCACGAGTGCACCTGCAGATTGCGTAGTACAAAAATCTACAATCATAGATGAACTTTGCTCACCATCTGATGATGTGTCATGCAAAATAAAGAATGGGATATCTTTCTTACTAAGTATTTCTGAAACTTCTTGCAGTCCCCTAACTTTAAAAGTAAGTTGGCGGTTTCTGCCTCCTAAAAAACCAGGTAGCAAGTTGTAGACCACAATAAGTGGTTGTTTATGTTTATGGGCCAATTCTTGTGCATACAGCAACGACCAATTTTGATGAACTCTCATGTCGCGGTTCATCCAATACACGATTGGACCATCACCAATATCATGGTTATTTAATTTTTTAATTCGTTCAGTTATCATTACCTCATTTCTATAGTTGTAGTCTTTTCTTATAATCATTAGCCTTTCTTGCGTACGCAGCCTTTTGGCCTGATGAAAATTTTTCTGCTCGACTTGTTACAAAGTGCATTCTACCATTTTGTTTTAAAGCCTCTACATGTTTACAAACAAAGTCCCAATAAAGCGCGTCCCAAACATCTACCCATTCACCACTACCATAATCACTCATTTTTCTAATATAGTTTGAACCAGAAAAATACGGTTTTGTTGTGATACTTCCATTATCAGCAAACTGACTCATTGCGTAAATATTAGGAACCATCACCCAATCATACGAGTCGATAAAAACTTCCATAAACCACCTGTAGACATCATCAGGATTAATTCCTAATAAAAACATATGATTACCTAGAACCATCAAACGCTCAATATGATGCGCATACCCTGTTTGTGCTACTTTTTTAATAATATCGTCGAGTGGATCAATGTCAGTGGTAGCTTCGTAAAGTGCATCTGGTAATTTATTTTCAAATTTCCAAACATTACTTGTTCGCATTTCAACACCATCTTTTTCATAAACCAATCGCATAAACTCCCTCCATCCAATTATTTGACGAACAAAACCTTCCAATGAAGCAATAGGTATATTATTTTCATCAGCAAACTTTAAGGATTCAGTAACGACATATTTTGGCGTCAGTAGTCCAATATTCATTAGTGGAGAAAGTAATGAATGATACAGAAGCTCATGTTTCGTCGTAAAAGCGTCTTCATATGGCCCGAACATATTAAATCGTTCAAGTAAGAACTTTCTAAACCAATTTTCAGCATGCTCATGACTACATGGGTAATAAAAATCATCAGTATTTCCAAAATTATCTTTAAATGTTTCGGTAATATAATTAGCAGCTTCAGACACAGACCTTTTGTCTTGCTTGGGAAATTCTAACCTAAAACTCGGGACGTTTTCATATTCACTCTTGGGTAATTTTTTTCTATTGTCAGCATCAAAGCTCCAAGAACCACCTGTTGGAGATTCATCTTTTTCAATTAAGATTTCTAGTCGTTTACGTTGTGATACGTAAAAGTTATGCATAATAAACGACTTATTACTTGTAATAAATTTTTCATTATCTTCTTTACTGTTAATAAAAAGTGGCGTCTCTAAGAAAGAAATATTTTTATCGCTTTCCTGTAGCCTTTTTTCAAGTAAAAAATCTGTAGGATCTACACAATATAATGTAGCTTCTGCAATATCAGATACGATATTTTTAGCAGTTCTTCTGCCATCATACTCAATATACACAACGTCATAACCTTTATCTTCTAAAAAAGTTTTGTATATTTGCATCGATGCTCTGTGCAAAATAAGTTTCTTTTTATGGAATGAAAGTTTGGTATATCGGTCTCCAAAAAATAAAGAGTCTTCAACTATATAAAATTTTTGTATAGAAATATCACCAGTCTTTTCTTTTTCAAAAAGAGGGTTTTCTTTAAACAATTGGTGTGGAAATATGATTCCTGCAGCTGACATGCACATAAATATAACACAATCATTTTACTATTTACACAAGAGCAAACTTCTGTTAAGTTTGCAGTATTAGAGACTAATTATAATCAACATCATGAGAAGCACACATATCATCAAACATGCAATACTTTTTGTTGCAGTTCTAGGAATTTTTAGCGCATTCAGTGTTCTACCTTTCACCGCACAAACTGCAGAAGCACAAAGCTATTACTCAACAAACAATTCAGTAAATACTGGGTACATTCGTTTACCAAACGGATCTGTTATTAATATTCAAGAACTTATACAACTCTTTGCATTACTTGGAATTAATAATAATCTTACTGGAAACTTAGCGTCAAACACTGGAACCATTTATGTTAATGGAAACAATGGCTCAAATTCACATAATAATGATGACTATTCAAGAAGTGATGCACAGGATGCTATTGATGATGCAGAAGATGCGATAGAAGAATTAGAAGACCTTATTGATGATGCAGACAGAAACAATGATGTTACATCCAACGACCTAGAAGATGCTCGTAATGAACTTGATGATGCAGAAGATGAACTTGAAGATGCGGAGGATGACTACGATGACAGAGATTATGATGATGCGTACGAGAATGCTCGTAATGCAGAAGAAATAGCTGAAGATGCGGAGGATGATCTCGAAGATGCCATTGATGACAATGATAGCGATTCAGATAAAGACGATGCAGAAGACGCATTAGAAGAATTGGAAGATCTTATTGAAGAAATGGAAGATCTTATTGATGAAGCGGAAGATGATAATGATGTAAGCAATAGCGACATTAACGATGCAGAAGACGCATTAGAAGATGCTGAGGATGAATACGAAATGGCTGATGATGAGTATGATGATCGTGACTATGACAACGCTGCAGAAATAGCTGAAGATGCAATAGAAAATCTACAAAATGCGATTGATGATCTTGAAGATGAAATGGATTCAAATAACAATTCAGGAAATGGTGACAGAAATGATGCAGAAGATGCGATAGAGGACGCAGAAGATGCCATAGATCGGCTTGATGACTTGATTGACGACGCTATTGATGACAACGATGTATCCACTCGAGATATTCAAGATGCTATCGATGAACTGAACGATGCAGAAGACGCACTGGAAGATGCTGAGGATGAGTATGATGATCGTGACTATGATAACGCAACTGATGAAGCTGAAGATGCGGAAGAAATAGCAGAAGATGCATATGATGAATTAGAGAGAGAATTTTAAGACACTCAACACTCATTCATAAAAACGGTATAATAGGCTTATGATATTTTCACGAGACTTCAAACGAACTTTTATTCTTATTATTTTTCTAGTTGTACTTGGTACCACAGCACTTTCTGTGTACAACGTGACACGGATTAAAAACATTACCGCAGACCAAGAGACACAGCAAAATAAAATTATTTCATTGGAAGATAAAGCAAACGATATAGAGACTATTTTATTAGCTGCAGAGGAAAAAAACCTTACTCTTGAAGAAGCACTTGAAGAAGCACGAGAACGGGCAGAGGATTTGGAAGATCAATTTGATGATATTGATGACACGGTTGGAAGCCTTGAAAAGCTCTCTAAAACTGACGCTGAATTACTACGTAAGTATTCAAAAGTATCTTTTTTGAATGAAAACTATGCACCGTCAGATTTAAGTAACATTCCAAGCTCATATGTATTTAATAGCGACAGAACATATAAAATTCACACTGAAGTACTACCCTTCCTTGAAGACATGTTAGACGAAGCTGAAGATGACAACATAGACATCTCTGTTATATCAGCATTTCGATCATTTGGAGACCAATCGGTTCTAAAGGGAAATTATACTGTGTTATATGGAGCAGGAAGCGCGAATCAGTTCTCTGCAGATCAAGGGTTTTCTGAACATCAACTTGGAACTACTGTAGACTTTACAAATAGTGCCGTTGGGGCAACGTTTTCAGGTTTTGCTCAAACAGAAGCATACAGCTGGTTAAAAAATAATGCATACAAATATGGGTTTGTACTTTCTTATCCTGAAAGCAATTCGTATTACCAATTTGAACCATGGCACTGGAGATTTGTGGGTGAACGCTTAGCGAAAGATTTGCGCCGAAATGAAAATGACTTTTACGATTTAACACAGCGAGAAATTGATGAATACTTAATTCGTCTGTTCGACTAAAGTAGACTACAATACAATCATATGAAAAAAATGCTAATCATCTCAAAGATTTCTGATTCAAAAGATTTTACTGCTATCTTTGAAAAACAAGGAGTTGAAATGAAACAAACAGAAGACATGAAAGAAGCTTTGGAGATTGCTGAGGAATGGCAGCCTGGAGTACTACTGTTTATCACACCAGTGTACTGGGAATCTATCTTAGAGTTTGTTGAGAAAATTCGTGCAATACCAGAAATGGAGCGAGCTGGAATTATGTATATTGGAAGAATGATTGAAGGTGCTGAACTTCGCCTACTACAACAATATGATGTGAAAACAATGGCACTTGGACCTGTACCAAAGGAGGAAATGGCTCGATTCATTTATGGAATGTTCCCCGCCTGGTAAAACCCTGACGTGTAATAAATATCCGAACTAAACAAAGACGCATGTAAAGCAAAATGTACACGCGTCTTTGTTTTTTGGTATGCTAATTTTATATGAATCAAACACACGAAGACAAAAATATTTGTACCCACTGTTCAAGCTGGCTCGATGCAATTAAAGAAATTAGAAACTTTACTGAAGCAGAACTACATGTACTTGAACGTCCTGAAAAAGTATTTACATGCACCATTCCAGTTACAATGGATGATGGTTCCGTGCAACGCTTTAATGGATATCGTGTGCAATACAACACAGCACTAGGTCCTGCAAAAGGTGGTTTACGATATCATCAAGATGTTGATTTAGAAGAAGCGCAAACACTCGCCTTTCTCATGAGTTTAAAAACTTCTCTTGCAGGACTTCCGCTTGGTGGAGGAAAAGGTGGTATTGAAATTGACGTTGAAAATATTTCAGACACCGAAAAAGAAGGTCTTACTCGGAGCTTTACTCGACAGTTACAAAACGTTATTGGTCCAGATACAGACGTCCCTGCACCAGACGTAAATACTAATGCCGAAGTTATGGACTGGATAGTTGATGAGTACAGTAAGGTGTCCGGAGAATATACCCCAACAATTGTTACAGGAAAATCAATAGAAAATGGCGGTTCGTTAGGACGAGAAAAGGCAACATCACTTGGTGGAGCTTTTGTTCTTCGGAAAATACTCAGTGAACAATCTAATAAAAAACCAGAAGAAATAACAGTTGCAGTGCAAGGCTTTGGAAATGTAGGAAAAAATATTGCAGAAATTCTTTCAGAATGGGGATTTAATGTTATTGCTGTTTCAAATGCAAAAGGTGGTATTTACAACAAAGCTGGACTAGATATAGCATCAATCATCAATCAGGGTAATGATTTTTCATTACAAAAAGATGTTGAGTTTATTAGCAATGAAGACTTACTCGTGCTTGATGTAGATGTACTTATACTAGCCGCAATTTCTGACCAAATAACTATTCATAACATGAATAGTGTTCGGGCTAATTTCATATTAGAAATGGCTAATGCTCCCATAACGCAAGATGCAGATCACTCACTACACGCACGAGGAGTGTTCGTCATTCCAGATATTCTCGCCAATGCAGGAGGAGTAATTGTAAGTTACTACGAGTGGTTACAGAATAAAAAGAATGAGAAATGGAGCGAAGATGAAGTAAATTCAAGACTTGAAACACAAATTATTACTGCCTTAGATTCAGTATTGCGTTACAGCAAAGACAACACTGAACATAAAAACATTAGTATGCGCTATTCAGCCTACATAACGGCAATTGAAAACATCTTTGCAGCTGAGAAGAAGCGTGAGTGGTTATAGATTATATTTTTCCGACCAATTCTACTCCTGGAGTTAATGTATCATCTCCGTCATTTTCCCATCCAGCAGGACAGACTTTATCTCCGTGTTTTGCTACAA
>Ga0208413_1000927_pt1 | contig 20253 bp, 20 predicted proteins | sample AntAceMetag02UKD_FD_184761 | JGI IMG/M metagenome (GOLD analysis project Ga0208413, IMG submission 184761) | Saline lake microbial communities from Ace Lake, Antarctica - Antarctic Ace Lake Metagenome 02UKD (SPAdes) (version 2) | ecosystem: Environmental > Aquatic > Non-marine Saline and...
AATCCTCAATTGTTGGCGCTTCGGGGCGTTGCTGGCCGGTGTGACACCTGGCCAACATGTCATCGATCATACCTTGCAGGCCAATTGTTTGACCGTCCGCTGGTGAATAGATTCGAGTCACTCCATAGTTGTGTAACGCATCAATCTCAGCAGGAATGATCACTCCACCACCGCCACCAAAGATTTTGATATGGCCTGCGCCTAATTCTCGCAGCCTATCAATCAAATATTTAAAATATTCGATGTGACCGCCTTGGTAGGAGCTTATCGCGATGGCGTCGGCGTCTTCCTGAATGGCGGCTTCGACTATTTCTTGTACGGAGCGATTGTGAGCGAGATGGATTACTTCAGCGCCGCTGGCCTGAAGAATGCGGCGCATGATGTTTATAGCCGCATCGTGACCGTCAAATAGGCTTGCTGCGGTCACAAATCTTAGCCATGTTCGCTTTCCAGCCTGCTGCTGAGAGGCTCCTGCGGGTTGCTTAAAATTTACTACGCTCACTGTCTTCTCCCTTGCCTGCCTCTTTGTTAGGGCAGGTGCTTAAATCAAGTTGTTTTGTTTGATCAGGCAATCATTTTAGACTAAAAAAGTGCAGCGGTCCCTGTTCCGCCTAGGGTTGCGCGAGCGATTGTCGGGAATATCAGCTGCTTTATCCCTCGAGCTGTCTTTATGTGCTAGATAACCTGACCAGCAATCAAAAAACCAACCAATATAACCCTGCTTTATTTCAGAAAAATGTCTAGCGTATTCATAGCTTTAACTAGTCTTAACCGAAAGTACTTAGGCAAGTTTCTCTCTATCTCTACAATTCTCATTGAATCCAAGCCTCGGAGTCAGGGGCCGGGGTATTGTTTGTGAACAATCAGACGCAACGACGTGAATAAATAGTACTCCAAATTTTGACGGGCTAATCAGATGATGCGAACAGCTAGTAAGCATCAGGAGGACATTATTAGTGAACTATTGCGAAGTGCCGTGGGGCAGAATAAAAACAGCATAGCGGCTGAATCCAGAAGGGCACTTTATTGCGCGTTGCTATATCGCGCATTCGTATCTGGGTATAGTGCGAGCATGGAAACATGGATAAGTTTTACCTTGCTCGCTGTGGTTATGCAATCGGTGCGAACCGCTGGTCAGAAGCAAATTGCAACGAAAATCTCTCCGCAAGCAGTCACCTTAGTAAGGTACTTTTTTGGGCTGGCGTTTGCGCTCATTTATTTCTATTGGCTGCAAAGTGGATAGGCTATTGCTGAAAAGTTGAGCCCAACTTTTTTTGTATCATCGAGTTTTGCGGCAGTCTCTCAAATAGCGGCAACGGTTCTTTTAATAAAAGCCCTTGCGTTAAAGAATTTTGCTGTGGGTACAGCGTCGGCTAAACCAGAAGCGATACTAACGGCTATTATCGGGTCACTTTTCTTTTGTGGTGCTCTAAATTTACTTGGCTATGTTTCGGTTTTTCTAGGAGTGGCAGGTGTTCCTATTGCTAGCAACTGGCGGGTAAGCTGGGCGGACCTTAAGCCCAATAAAAGTATCAAATTTGGCGTAGGAGCAGGGCTTGGTTTCGCTCTTGCCTCACTTTGGGTTCGAGATGCATCACTTTCCTTAGAAATAGACCGCGTCGTCAGTGCGGCCACGGTATTAATATTTATGGTTACTTTGCAGACAGTGTTGTGCCTGCCTAGGTTGTGATTTTCGAGTATCCACAGATCGCAGTTATCGCTAAGAATCTACCAGCCTCAATATTTATTGGTATTACATCGGTTCTTGGATCTATCGGCTGGTTTACTGCGGTGAGTTTACGAAATGCTGCTCTGGTTAAAACGCTAGGGCAAACGGAGATTCTAGAGACCATTGCTATAACCACTTTCTACTTCGCTGAGAAAATTTCTAAACGAGAACTGGCGGGTATCGCTCTCATTGCATTGAGTGTTTGGGCTTAACTAGGAGCTTCCGAGCAGGGGTAGTATTTTTTGATTGAACTTTAGTTATTGGTGCTCGATTAGTTGCTAGAGTTTTTAGTAGTATGCAGCCGTTAGCCTATTTCAGCTTTTCAAAGTCAGTGACAAAGGTTTTGCTGTGACACAATTCGGTACTTTTTCCTATTTCAAACAAGTCGCTATTTCCATATTACTTATCCTGCTTTGTACCTGTCAGACCGGTAATATCGGGGCCTCGAGTCGTCAACTTGAGATAGAGGCGATTGAAAGTATTAAGTTGACTGTGCTTTATACCAACGACGAACATGGCTGGATGGAGGGCATCGAAGAGGGGCGAGGGGCTGCTAGTCTTTTTCAGCAATGGCAGGCACAAGAAGGGTTTACCAAAGATGGCCCTTTCCTGGTATTGAGCGGTGGTGACAATTGGACCGGGCCCGCCATTTCCACCTGGGTCGAAGGCGAAAGCATGGTCGAGGTTATGAACGCGATGAATTACGATGCTTCCGCCATCGGCAACCATGAATTCGATTTTGGTTTAGATACGTTAGCCGTTAGAACCAAGCAAGCCAACTTCCCCTATCTAAGTGCCAACGCTACTTGGAAGGGAACAGGAAGCTATCCTCTAGAGTTAGGCATACTGCCTTTTACTGTAAAAGCCGTAGCGGGTTTGAATGTCGCAATCATCGGACTATCAACCACCGAGACCGCCACAACCACCATGCCCAGCGTTGTCGCTCCCTTAGTTTTTAATGAGTATGCGCAGGCGCTTCGTAAAGTCATGCCCAGCGTAAAAAAGGCAGATCCCGACCTTATTATTGTCATTAGTCATGTGTGCATGGATGAGCTTCGGGTGTTGGCGGGGGAGGTTGCAGATCTCAATATCGCTATGATGGGTGCTGGCCATTGCAACGAATTGGTTGCTGAAAAAATAGGTGACACTTTAGTTTTAGGCGGTGGCTATCATTTTAGCAGCTACGCCAAAGCGGTTATTGACTACGATGTAAAATCGGCAGCTGTAATAGGCTCATCTTTTACAACACATGAAAATAGCATTGGGCTGGAGGATAACGCAGTAGCCGACATCGTGGCCCAATGGAAGTCTCTGTCAGCCGGGACATTGGCGGAAAATCTTGGGTTTAGTGCTAGAGATTGGGAAAGGTCTGGTGAGCAACTGCGCCAGGCAATTGTTAATTCCTGGCTTGAGTTTGATGTAACCGCAGACGTGGCTATCACCAACGCGGGCGGTATTCGCTCATCTATCAGTGCCGGTGAAATTAACCTTGGCTCTGTGGTGTCCATGTTGCCATTTAATAACACCATCATTGCAACCCAGATAAGTGGAAGAGTTTTGCGAACAGTCCTTGAAGAAGGAGGGCGCCCGGTGTTTGCTGGCTTAACTAAAGTAGGTGGGGAATGGCTTGTTGGCCGCACGGGCAAGGCATTAGCGGAGGATGGGCTTTATCGTGTTCTCATCAACAGCTTTATGTATGACGGCGGCGACGGCTTTGGCATGGTCGCCGAGTTCGACCCAGACGGTTTTGACACGCAAGCGAATTACCGAGAGCCTTTTGTGCAGTGGCTTAGAAAGCTAAACACGTCTGCGTCTAATCCTTTAATTTTAGATTAGCTGTTCTGGATAAAAATTCGCAGTTAACTATCAAGAAGCTGCGCCTTGTAACCTAGACTAATGAGCCTTTGCAAAATATCATTGCTCTGCTGGCGGTCTCGAGTTTCTACAGTGACATATAAATCTGCATCTTTAGTTCGAATGCTGGCAAACATTCGCTGGTGAGAAACTTCGAGGATATTTCCACCCAAATCACCGATTTCCGCTGAGATATCAGAGAGTACTCCAGGCAGGTCGTCTATTTTAATTAGATAGCGAACAATACTTCCTTTGCGCGCTAGTTGCCGCATGAGCACTGATGCCAAAATTCGTGGGTCGATATTAGCACCGCAAAGAATTACTGCCGTTTTCTGCTTCGTAAATAATTCAGGATTACCCATAACAGCTGCCAGCCCAGCTGCACCCGCGCCCTCAGTGACGGTCTTTTCTATGGTTAGTAGTAAATTGATCGCTTCTTCTATCTGATCTTCCGTGACGATGATGATGTCATCAACGAGGCGTTTGATAATTTCTAGATTTATCTCGCCCGGCTGCTTAACGGCAATGCCCTCCGCTATTGTCGAGCCGCCCAGAGGAGAATCTAAGCCATTGACTGAATTGTAGACGCTTGGATAGCCCTCAACTTCTACTCCAACTATTTTGATAGCGGGGTTGATTGCCTTGGCGGCGATCGCGACACCGGAAATCAGCCCGCCGCCTCCAATTGGCACAACGATGGTTTGTAAGTCGGGTACCTTTTCCATCATCTCTAACCCAGCTGTACCCGCGCCGGCGATTATTTTCTCGTCGTTGTAAGGATGCACAAAGACCAGTTTTTGCTCCGCTGCAAGCTTGTGAGCGTGCACAGCCGATTCAGAAAGCCCGTCTCCTTCGAGTATCACGTTAGCCTTAAAATTTCGGGTATCCTCAACTTTTACATGAGGCGTATTTTTAGGCATGACGATGGTTGCTGGTATGCCTAAGCGCTGGGCATGATAAGCCACGGCCTTGGCGTGATTGCCAGCCGACATGGCAATCACCCCTGATTTTTTCTCTGCATCGGTAAGCTGAAGTAACTTGTTCAGCGCGCCGCGTTCTTTAAAGGAGGAGGTGAATTGAAAGTTTTCGAACTTGAGAAATATTTCGGCGCCAAGAATGTCCGATAGGGTTCTTGATCTCTGAAACGGGGTGTTAACAACTGATCCCGATATGCGTTTCGCAGCGAGTTTAATGTCATCCAGCAAAATTGTCATAGCTATTGCTCTTTTGGGAAGGTGATTTTAGCGTTGGTGGAGAGGAGCTGGTCTGTAGTTTATTTGCGGGCTCGAACCCTGTTTTTGCAGGCAATTAATGCCGAGAATTGGATATTAATAGATATCACTCAGAGTGTGTAGTTTTGTCTGTTTAAGGCCAAGAATTCTGACGTGATAGATTTGAGAGTATGGACCTTGGCTATTAGCCTTCATTGCGGCTGAGTGAGGGCTCGACAGGGCTTTTTTGATCACTTTCACTGAGTTCGAAAGACGATTTCTCGGCGAATTCAGTGAAGAGTAATATTCTTTCGTGCCTGACGATATTAAGGTGCTTAACCTCGGTTCTCAATGTGCGATGACTCATTCTCTTAATATCAGTAATCACTTATCCAAAGCAGACAGGGCTTACAGTATTAATAGACAACGGTTTAAGTTCCGAGCCCGCAGAAGAACCTTTACCCGCTTTGACATAGCCGAGGCCCCCTACTTTAAGTTCAAGTCAAAAGGCTGAGGGTGCGGCCGCTCCTGGTTTTAAGCTAAGCATTTCTCAGCCAAAGATATCGGCGGCACCAGCTTCTTTTAGAAAGCTAGCCTACAGTTAAGTAAACTGTTCATCTAGGCTGGCATAATTTAGCGAAATTTTGTTAGCTGAAACGTCACTTGGTTTTGATCTCTTGGCCGACTACGGCGAACGATTTCGCGGCGAGGCTTGGGTTAGGTTTTACAGAGCTTAAAGGACTAAAAGCAATCTACCTGAAGTTTGGTATTGATTTGGCCGCGCATAATGATGCGCCTAGTTGGGCTTTGCCTAGGTCGGCGAGAATAGTTATTTATAAAGAGGGTGTCGTAAGATCAGTAGGTGTTGATACCAGTTATAAAAAGCGGCTTGAGCCAGAGGCCGTTTTGGATGCGATTAAGGCGCCTTGTTACTAGTCGATATATCCTTAACTTATCAGCTTAAGTGAGGCCTTCGAACTGCGCACAGAGGCCTATCGGTAGGCGCAGCAAAACTTTAAGGGCGCTGTTAATCTTGTTGCTTGTTTTCTCCCAATTCGCCACAATTCTAGGCATCAACTCCTGTTGTAAAATCTATGATTTATCCTCAATAGGGGGCCCGCCAAATAGTTATAATTTTGAAACTCTGTATAAAAAATCAACAGTCTCTCGGAGCATCTGCTATGAAAATAAAAAATATGAAAGCTGCAAACATCATTCCCAAAACATTTAGGCAGAGAGTCACAGCGCTGCTGTGGGTGCTTTGCTTGCAGTGCTCTGCGGTTTTCGCGGATCATCATGACGAGGCGAACAACTTGAGTCAGCTCATACAAGCGAGCCATCGCAGCAATGACAATATTTCTCGAAACTCTGCAAGACATCCTGCGCAGACGTTAGAATTTTTTGGACTAAAGTCCAGCATGACGGCAGTCGAGATATTGCCAGGGGGCGGCTGGTATACCGAAATTTTAGCCCCTTATCTAAAAGAAGAAGGTAAGCTATATGCTGCGCATTTTTCTCCCAATGCTAGCCTCTCCTATATGCCACCTTCACTGGGTCGATTCGAAGCTAAGCTTAGCGCTAATCCAGATCTTTATGGTAAGACGACGGTTCGCCATTTAAACCCTCCTCATGAGATTGCTATAGCGCCTCCAGGAAGCGCTGATATGGCGATGACTTTTAGGAATGTCCATAACTGGATTATGGCTGAGCAGCAGGCTGAATTCTTTGCAGCCTTTTATACGGCCCTTAAGCCTGGGGGCATTTTAGGTATTGTCGAGCATCGCGCTAAACCAAATTCAAGCATGAAAGTAATGGAAACAACTGGCTATGTGACAGAGGCATATGTCAAAGAAATTGCGGCTGCCGCCGGATTCGAATTCGTTGGGTCGTCTGAGATAAATGCAAACGCGAAAGACCAGACTGTCTATCCTCGGGGCGTTTGGACTCTGCCACCTACCTATCAGATGGGTGATGAAAATAAGGCTGAGTTTACTGCGATCGGCGAGAGCGACCGAATGACATTGAAATTTGTAAAACCTAAGTAAAGCCTAAGTAAAGCCTAAGTAAAGCCTAAGTAAAGCCTAAGCAAAACCTAAGCAAAATTCTATTTGGAAAATAGCGTTGTACGGTTTTAAAAAGGGTAAATTCTGTGTCGTCGCAAGACATTTTCTGAACTGAAATATGTTGAGGTTTTCACCGATATAGCCCTAGGCTCACACCTTAACTAGATCTAAATTGGACTGAAATAGAGTCGGAGTCTGGACTGGGCTACTTGGCGCAGGTTTTTGTCGGTAATTATTCGTTCGGAAACTTTTCTCATTTTGGGCTTAATCTTCAGACGATCAGGACAGGGGCTATTATTTTCTCACGACGCCCCGCCTGATTGTTCGTAAACAATATCCCGGCCCCTGGCTCGCAGGGCTGGTATCAAGCGGAATCAAAACCAAGCTGACCAACCCCCGGGTGGCTAAAAAAAGTGGCTAAAAACAGCCTTCCTTTCATTTTAAGCTTAACCATAGACATCAGCTCGCTTGCCGCTTACTCTTTGCTCTAATACTTCATCCTGGTTTGCTTTCAATAACGTTTAGGAGTCCGAATGCATTTTAAATCAATAATAATCGGTGTACTAACTACTGGCATGATGACTTCCGGTTTGATTTTTGCCGCTCAAAGTGAACCCACATCAACCAGTCGTCCAAATATTGTACTCATTTTAGCCGATGATTTGGGGTTCACGGATATTTCGCCGTTTGGCAGTGAAATTAGCACGCCCAATATTGCGGCGCTTGCCAAGTCGGGTATTTCGTTCACCAATTATCACACCGCGGGAAGCTGCGCTCCTGCCAGAGCCATGCTTTTGACTGGTGTGGACAGTCACAGAAATGGCGTACCAAATATTCCTGAAGCATTACCGTCTGAGCAGAAAGGTTTTGAAAACTATCTTGGTGTGCTCAGCGATAAGGTGGTCACTTTGGCAACCCTACTAAACGATGAGGGTTACCACACCTACATGACCGGTAAATGGCATTTAGGTCATACCCCTGAGTTGCTGCCATCAGCTAAGGGCTTTGAGCGGACAATAGCAATGATGGATACAGGCGCCGACAATTGGGAGCAGCGTCCTTATCTGCCCATTTACGAAAAAGCCAATTGGTATGCCGATGGGCAAGCCCATACGCTACCGGACGATTTCTATTCGTCTAAATACTTCGTGGATAAAACCATTGAGTTCGTTGATTCAAATGCCGGTGACGGCGAACCGTTTTTCGCCTATATCCCTTTTCAAGCTGTGCATATGCCGGTCCAAGCGCCGCGAGAGTTTTCAGATAAGTATGCGGGAATGTACGACGAAGGCTGGACTGTCATGCGAGAGAAAAGGCGAGCAGCGGCCGTGGCCGCTGGAGTGGTTCCCCAAAACACAGAGACTGTGGTGACCCCTGGAACTCTGAAATGGGATAGCCTAAGTGCATTACAACAGCGCCATCACGCTAGACGTATGGAGGTTTATGCAGGCATGGTCGATGCTATGGATATGCATATTGGTCGGCTCATGGATCACTTGAAAGCTATTGGTGAGTTTGAAAACACTATCTTCATTTTCACATCAGATAATGGGGCTGAGGGTTCAAATTTAATTCGCGCCGATGGAACATCACCTCTGAGTGCTTGGTTTAATCAAGTGGGTTATAACGCCGACTATGACACCTTGGGAGAGAAGGGGTCTTTTAATGCAATTGGGCCCAATAATGCCACTATCGCAGCCTCGCCGCTGGCTTACTATAAATTCTATGCCAGCGAAGGAGGGCTACGTGTGCCGCTTGTCATGTCTGGGCCGGGGATAAAAAAGCGTGATCAAAAAACGGATGAATTTGTTTTTGTCACGGACTTAACTCCAACCATATTGAGCTTGGCAGGCGTTGAGGCGCACACCGGAAATTGGAAGGATAAGCCGGTTGAGGAAATCGTTGGCAAAGACTTTTCTAGATTCTTAAGCAACGATGAAAATGATATACACGATGCTTCCACTGCAATTGGCTACGAGTTAGGCGGCAATAGAGCTTTATTCAAAGGCGATTATAAAGTTGTATTTAATCGCAGTGCAGTAAACGATCAAACCTGGCACCTTTTTAATATTAAAACCGATCCTGGGGAAACCAATGATCTAGCAAATGATGAGCCGCTGCGTTTCAAAGAGATGCTCAACGACTATGAAGAGTTTGTTCGAGAAAACAATGTCTTGCCAATGCCTGAGGGGTATGACCAGAGGAGAGAGATTTTCCGCGGGTCTCTTAATTAAGGCGCGCCGCTTAATTAAGGCGCGCCGCCTAATAATGTGCGGCGTTTAACTAAAGCGGCGGTGCTTTCTATTTTTTGACAGCAGTGTCTCCTTTCACAATATCAAAGATAAACCTGGTGGCTGGGAAAGATGCGCACAACTGGGTGAACCTCCTAAACTTTACTAAACGCACACTGATTTTTATTTTGCAGAAATTTCTGCACAGCGTAGAGGGGCAAAGGTTTCCCAGCCGCCACCGAGAGCTTTGTAGAGTGAGATGAGTGAAACGATGCGCTGAGCATCGGCTTTTACAAAATTCATGTTTGCGTCACCCCAATCTCGCTTGGCATTTAGGACGTCAAGTTGTGTTCCTGTTCCAGCTTCGTAGCGCTCGCGGGCGATTTCACTGAGCCGGCTATATGAATCAATAATTGCCTCGCGTTTAGTTGATGTCTGCTTCGCGGCAAGGTAATTAGTGGCGGCAATTTCCACGTCTTTGAGTGCTTTTAGCAGCGCTTGTGAATATCCAATTTCTGCCTGGCGTAATCTGGATTTATTAACACCTTGTTCGCGTTTTTGGCGTCCACCGTCATAGAGACTCCAGTCAACTAGGGCGCCTAAGTTTGAGGCGATGCTCGATCTGTCCAGAAAATCGCTGAGGTTGGTCGTTTCCGGACCTTCGGAGCCGAACAGGCTGAAGTGTGGACAGGTGGACAGGTGGATATTTTGCTCAAATCAATTTCGCGAGCGGCAATCGCATAGGTTCTTTCTGCTATCCTTACATCTGGACGGCGACGCAGAACTTCTGATGTGAGGCCAAGAGGAATAGCTGTTGGGCCTGCAGGTAAAGCTTGTATTGGATCGCTATCGACAGGATTAACTGAGGGCTCCCCACCGGTAAGTATGGATAGGCGAATCTCATTATTACGAATTCTGCCGTCTAACTCGGGCAAATAGGTTTCATAGTTTTTGAGTATTATAGCGGCCCGCTCAACGTCAAAATCCGATGCATCGCCGTACTCTTCTTTGAGTTGCGTCATTTCTATCAACTGTTCTTGCTGACTAATGTTCGATCGAATTGTTGTTTCTTCGACTTGCGCCGCGCAGGTCAAAATAGCTCCGTGCCAATTTGCTAATAACGCTAATTAGAAGATTCCGGTGGGATTCCTGTGCAGACTCAACCCGAAGTTCACCAAGATCGGCAATGGCATTGTTGCGCCCAAAAAGATCTATCTCCCAAGAGGCGTCAAAGCCGGCGCTGTAGATCGTATTGTCAGGTTCGAAATCTGGGATTCGGCCAACAGGCAAAACGGAGGTCTCTGATTGTTTCTGGTCTGAAGCTGATCCTCTAACACTGGCGCAAGGATTGAAGGCGGATAGATTTAAATTTGAAACTGCTCTGGCCTGCGCAATGCGTTCACCTGCGAGTTCTATATCGTAATTAGAGGCCACTGCCTTTTCGATAAGCTGGGTTAGTACAGGATCGTTAAAGCTATTCCACCATCTCGATTCAGCGGGGCTTTCCAATATACCGTCGGTGTTTAGATAAGATGACCAAACCAGCGGCCGAGCTTTAAAATCAGGTGCGCTTGGCTGGGGTGTTACCCTACTCGCGCAGGAATTGAGCAATAAAATGATGAAGCCGATGCTGTACAACTTGATAATTGAACTATAGAGTATTTTCATTTTTCAATCCAACGTGCGGCGATAGCGCAGCATGGCGACTGTGAATGCGACAAGGGTAAAAGCTGCCATTACTATTAAGGGGTAGTGTTAAGACGAAGGCTGTTACTCCCAGCAGAGGTAGCGCCATGACCTCTAGGCTCAGCTTGAATCCGAACACAGCCACTAGCCAGCCAGTAAACGTAGTGCCGAGGTTGGCACCTAAGATGATGCCAATGGTGTTGGTTAGAGGGAGCATGCCCGCACTGGCGAAAGCTAGAACCAGCAGGCTGACCATCGAGCTACTTTGCAGCAAGGCGGTAGTCACAACTCCTGTGAGCACGCTTCCCCTAGAAGTTCCGGTGCTTGACCTCGGCCATAGGCGAATTCGAGCATCATTAAGTTTTCGAATGCCATATTCCAGCTGGTTCATGCCAAACAGAAAGATACCAAGCCCGAAAAAGAAATTAAGTTGCGCCACGAATGAGCTCTCGCAAAGCATTGGTTATAGCGATTCGCTGCTTCTGTGTGATGTGGATTCCAACAGCACGAGTTTGCTTGGTTATTCACCGATGAGTTTGAGCCATATCAAAGAAAAGGCGACTAGATCCTAGTTTGAGTATTTGCAATTTCCGTGCAAGCTATGTCTGGCTAAGAAAGACTTTTTGTCCAGAATCCGTGACTGCAAGGGGCAGCTAGAGCGCATCGTCTCGAACTATTCAGGCTTGTCTAAGCCTCTGCTAAGATTCAGCCTTGGCCCTATACCTGTAACCACCCTCGCCCAATGTCTCTTCCTTTTTTTTAGAAGAGCAATGATGGTAGAGGCTTGTGCATTCAAGTGCCGCCGCCCGAAGCGGAAATGGTAATCTTGTCAAGCGAGTAGGTTTATTCCCTTGGCTTCGTAATTTCTACGTAACCGCTCTTGCGTAACCACTATAACCTAATAACATTGGCGCCTAACTTTGAGGAAATTGCAGGTAGATGCTCATATTGGAGGAGAGTAACTTGGCGCTTTCTTGTAGTGTTGTCAGCGCGATCTTTCGAGAATCCAGCCTCAGGGGTTACTTCTATTTTGTCCACTGTTGCATTTTTTACTTGCCGGCGGGGCAAGCGCCTATCCATTGAATATTACCTTGTTCTGATAAACCATCGCTGGGCTAGGCTATTGTTAGTTTTTGGAAAGCTGTATTTTTAAAGGTGTTGGAAGCTATGAAGTTTGAACAGGCTTAAAGAAAACCCAAGGGCAAGATTTCGGTGAGCAAAATATATGCAGCGGCTGAATAGGCCAGATGATACTGTCAGCACGATTTTTAAGAAGGGTATTTGGACGCACAAAGGAAGTATACTTGTATGAGTGGCATGGTTTGGTAAAGCTTCTAAGCCCAAATTAGTTTCGTTTTTGAGGAAGCAGCGAGGGTACAGCAATGGATATTAACCTCTATTTAAAAGCATTCGCCGGTGGCCTAATGATTGGTGCCTCGGCATCTTTATTAATGCTACTGAACGGGAGAATTGCGGGCATAAGCGGAATCGTTGGCAGTTTCTTAAGGGTGCAAACCTTCGGTCTTAGCTGGCAGTTGGCCTTTGTGCTTGGTTTGTTAGCAGCGGGTTTAACATGGCCGTTGTTAGTTGGAAGCTTAACGATAGAAATTGTAGCGTCACCGATTTTGCTGGTAATTGGTGGTTTGCTGGTAGGTTTTGGGACCCGCCTCGGTTCAGGGTGTACCAGCGGCCATGGTGTTTGCGGGATAGGGCGACTATCCAAACGTTCTATTATCGCGACAGGCACATTTGTGCTCAGCGGTGCCATAGTCGTTGCCTTGTTAAGATTGGTAGGAGCCTTGTCACTATGATGATTCTGCTGTCGGCACTTATATCCGGTTTACTCTTTGGTGTTGGGCTTATTGTTTCAGAAATGGTTAACCCCGCCAGAGTTCAAGGGTTTCTCAATATATTCGGAAATTGGGATCCAACTTTGGCTTTTGTAATGGGCGGTGCGCTTTGTGTGACTATTCCAGTGATGACCTTGCTGAAGAAGAAAGAGCAGCCGGTTTTTGGGACTAAGTTTGAGTGGCCAACGCGGGCCGATGTAGACAATAAGCTCATCATCGGGGCTGCGATGTTTGGTGCGGGCTGGGGCGCAACCGGGTTTTGCCCCGGTCCCGCTTTGGTTAGTATCGGGACATTCTCAGGCGATGTGTTTTTGTTTGTAGGGGCGATGCTCGCAGGGATGGTTGTCCACAATATAGTAAATGATCGTCAACAGTCAGCTGCATAATTGCAAGTTCGATCGCTAGCGTTGCTTGGGCAGTCGACTCTAAGTTTTAAAGCACTTCCTATTGTCGTGGCGATATTAATATTAATCGAGGATAGTTGAGATGCCAGTCAGCTCACAATTAGCACTGCTCGTTTTATCGCTCGTTGTAGTGGGCGTCATTTTTCGTATAATTTATTGGCCGGGAATAAGGCTCAAACGCATTGCCAAGCAAGAATTTCCTGCCAAGTGGTTAGAGATTGTGCAAAGACGGTTACCCTTTTTTCATTCTTTGCCTGATCTTTCCCAGAGAAGTCTTAAAGACCTTATCAAAGTTTTTATTAATGACAAGCATTTTGTTGGCTGTGCCGGCCAGGAAATTAACGATGAGATTAGAGTGACAATCGCGGTTCAGGCTTGTTTGCTAATTCTTAATCGCACCAACAACCCTTATCAAAAATTACATTTGGTATTGGTTTATCCCTCGACTTTTGTTGCTACCCGAGAAGTTCGCGACGAACTGGGTTTGGTATCAACCAATCACATTGCCATGCTGGGTGAATCTTGGGGCCAAGGTAAGGTTGTCTTGGCTTGGGATAACGTTGAGATGGGGGTGCGCAATCTGACTGATGGCCACAACGTGGTTTTGCATGAGTTTGCTCACCAACTGGACAATGAGTCTGGATCGCACAATGGCGCGCCGGTACTGGCAACCCGGGGCGCGTACAGAAGCTGGGCGCATGTTTTTACCAATGAATTCGAAGGCCTTCAGAAAGAAGCAATGAAAGGCAAAAAAGGATTGCTAGACCACTACGGCGCTACCAATCCAGCAGAGTTTTTTGCTGTTGCTAGCGAAACATTCTTTGAGCAGCCACTTAAAATGCGCAAAAGCCATCGAGAGCTGTTTGAAGAGCTGGTCAATTTCTATCAGCTGGACCCAAGCAGCTGGCTAGACCCCAGCTAAACCCGTATTTTTGATTTAGTTGTGTTCGAGTCAACTGGCTTATCTATGACCCATGTCAAGCTCTTAGACTGATGATGTAATTAAATGGACTCATGGCAGCCATGCCGCAAAAAATTGACTATGCATGGATGCCCTTTTTGCTTATCTGTTACATCGAACATGCGGCGGCAATTAAGACACATATAGTGCAGGTTACTTTTGTTGCTCTTGCCACTCGCGCCGCTTTGAGACATGCTAATGAGATGCCGGCGCTTGCTTAAAGCCGTATTGCGGCATGTGGGTGAATGTCCCTAGTACTGCGGTTACCGTTATTCAGCATTTGATTATTATTGATTAGAATTTTTTATGTATTCTTCGACAAAACCCACTCTAACGGCTAAGCCGACAGAAATAGAATCTGTTTTGGTTAAAGCTCACAGCCTAGCTGCTTTTACGAATCTGATTCTGGCAGTGGTCTTTGGAATACTGGTGTCTCTTCAATTTGTGGCCCCTGACCTTTTTGGTAGTTTGCTGCCGAGCTGGGGTCGACTGCGCTACGTTCATACCCAAGGCATTATGCTGGGTTGGCTAGGCAATGCCTTTCTGGCTTTTCTTTACTACGCCGTACCTATCCTCAGTGGTCGCCCCGTTTTCAATCGAAATCTTGGGTTAATCCTTTTTGCTCTGTGGAATTTTGCTGTCATGGTGCCGGGAATCATTTTGGTGTTGATGGGCGTTAGTCAACCATTGGAGTGGGCTGAGTTTCCACTGGTGGTGGACTTTGTCGTTATAGTTACTTTTGTCTTGGCGGCTATTCAATTTTTACCACCATTTTTTAATCGTAGCTTTGACAATTTATATGTTTCCAGCTGGTACATCATTGGTGCGCTGGTGTTTACTTTGTTGTCTTATCCGATGGGAAATTTCGTCCCTGAGCTAGTGCCCGGTGCCGCGGGAGCGGCTTTTAGTGGGCTTTGGATTCACGACGCAGTCGGACTCTTTGTGACGCCACTGGCTTTGGCTGTCCTGTATTTTGTTGTTCCGGCAACGACGGGAAAACCCATCTACAGTCATTTCCTTTCCATGCTTGGGTTTTGGGGTTTGTTTTTTATTTACCCTTTAAATGGAATTCATCATTATATCTATTCTGCTATACCCATGGGCGCGCAGATGGCCGCAATTTTAGCGTCGTTTTTGCTGGGCTTGATCGTGCTCATTGTTGTTTCCAACCTGATGCTGTCAATGCGAGGCGCTGGTTTTTTCCCAACCGACGTCGCTCTTCGTTTCGCCTCTACAGGAATTGTTTTTTACCTGCTGGTAAGCTTGCAAGGGTCGTTGCAAGCGGACATGAGTTTGAATCAGCTTACCCATTTTACCGATTGGGTTATTGGTCACTCTCACTTGGCTATGTTGGGTTTTGCTACCTTTGCTGGTATCGCAGGCATCGTTCACGCTTGGCAGCGTCTGCCTCAGGCTAGCTACAACTTAAAGTATCTAAATTGGTCCTATTGGCTTCTCACCGCCGGCATTACCTTGATGGTTGTAGATCTTACCTTGGCGGGTTTAATGCAAGGACGGCTTTGGCTGGAAGGTGCGCCATGGATTGAATCTCTGCGAGCCGCTGAGCCTTACTGGCTGGTGCGAACACTTTCTGCGGTGCCAATTAGCTTAGGCTTTATTTGTTTGATAGCAGGGCTGGTCACCGGAGTAGATTGCCATGCTATTAAGCCCGCTGCGGCCGCGGTCAAAGAAAGCGGCGTTTCATCTGAAGGCTCTGATGCACGCTTAGGCATTGATTCAGTAAAACCTGCTTCACGTCCGCTGCAGGCTTTACAGCTGTCCTACTTAGTCGCATCGGTGGCAGGTGTCGGATTTTTTGTGCTTTCAGTGACTCTGCTTGGGGTGCTGCCTTTTCAGGAACTTAGAAATCAGAGTGCGGCGCTGGCACCTGCCCAGCCCTTGGTGCTTTCTCCAAGTGAGGTGCGCGGCAAAGCTGTTTATGCCCGCGAAGGCTGTGCTTATTGTCACACTCAACAAATTCGTTATACCGATGCCGATATGCAGCGCTTTGGCGCTCCAAGTTTGGCATGGGAAGGGCGAATGGATTATCCCCATATGCTAGGCACCCGAAGGATTGGGCCAGACCTGTCTCGGGCTGCTTACACCAGACCTGCTCAGTGGCATTTAGCGCATTTATTCTCGCCAAGAAGTGTAGTCCCAGAATCTATCATGCCGGCCTATCCGCAGTTCTTTGAAGGTGGCCCATTAAAGCCCAAGCAAGAAGCTTATGATCTGGTCGCCTACCTTGAAACGTTAGGCCGCGAGCGAGAACTGGCTTGGCCAGAAGGCGATGCACTGGCTGCACAAAAGACCACAGACAAGATGGCGCTAATGTCTTTCAATGCGCCCGCGCTTAATGCTCACCCAGCTCGCACCAAGCGCTTTGAAGGAACACCAGAATTGCCAGAGGCTATGAGCCCTGTCTTGGCCGGTGAATTGTGGTCGATAAATTGCAGCGGCTGCCATGGAGATCAAGGCAAAGGCGATGGCCCAGCTGCTGCTTGGCTAGCTCCTAAGCCGATTAATTTGAGCCAACATGAATATTCACCAGATCTAATTGCCGATATTCTTTGGAACGGGGTACATGGCTCCTCCATGCCGGCATGGCGTGACTTAAGCCCGTCTCAGTTGGCTGAAGTGGCTGCTCATGTGAGCAGTTTTAGTGAGGTCGAAAGCTCAGTCGCCAGTCGTGAAAGTTTGCAGTCCGGTCAAGCCGTGTTTAAGACTCACTGCGCCGAGTGTCATGGCGCTGACGGCGACGGTAACGGCTTTGCTGCTGGCAGTTTGCCTATACCCATTAGACCGTCAGACTTTACCCGCGAGCGGCTGACTCACGCAGAGAGTCTGCGGGTGCTTCGCTCAGGTGTTGCAGGCACCGCAATGGCGCCTTGGGGAGATAGGTTAACGTCGTCTGAGATGGAGGCGGTCAGTCATTATCTTAGGTCTTTATTTAAGTTTTCAGCAGGGGGTTCTGCCGATGATTAGTACGTTAATCGTGTTCAGCTCCATTGGCTTAGCATTGATATTTTCTCTGGCATACTGGCTCTCACCTAAGCTAAGAAACAAAATCGAAGAGCCCAAATATGATTTCATGGAACAACTAGAGCAGCATAATCAATCAAGCGATAGAGAAGTTAATTTCCCGAGAGATGTCGACGATGCCAAATAAACAAAGCGGTTTCGGTCTTTGGGCAGTTGTTTCAGCAGGCGCTATTGCAGGCTTAGCGGTTGTACTCTTAGCGGTTGCGCTGTCTCCTGCTCAAGTCTCTAATTCTGACGGCATAAGTGAGCCAAGTGTTGAGTATGGTCGCCGCCTGATTCGGGAGACGGCGGCTTTGATGGGGCCCGGTCATGAAGACATGGAGATGCGTTTTTCAGGCACCTATATGGATTGTGCGTCCTGCCACCTTGATGCGGGAGCTCGGCCAGGGTATTTGTCGCTTTTACAAACTAAAGACCGTTATCCACGTTTTTCAGGAAGAGATGGTGACGAGCGTGATTTAAAGGATCGAGTAAATGGTTGTATGACGCGAAGCATGAATGGCAGGGAACTGTCCCGCGACAGTGCGCAGATGCGCTCAATCGAAATGTATATTAATAACCTGAGTGCGCAGTACGCGGTAATGAGTCAGTCTAAACGTGAATCTAATGAGCCCCCTACGTTTGCTGAGCCTGATCGAATGGCGGACATAGCAGCAGGTCAAATTGTTTATGAGCAGCGCTGTGAGACTTGTCACGGCGGCAATGGCCAAGGATTAGCAGCAGCGCTTAACAAGAGCGAGGGTTATTTGTTCCCGCCGCTTTGGGGCTCTGACAGTTTCAATAATGGTGCGGGAATGACTCGAATTCTCACCGCAGCTCGATTTATAAAAGCACGTATGCCCTTGGGGCAGGAAAATTTGAACGATGACGAGGCTTACGATGTTGCGGCATTTGTGAATTCACACGAAAGGCCCCAGCGCGCCAATTTGGAATTGGACTTTCCCGATTTAACAAAGAAACGCATAGATAGCCCGTACCCACCTTACGCTGACGAATTTCCAATCGAGCAGCACCGGTTGGGGCCATTTAAACCTATCCGTGAATACTACCAAAACCTCAATCAGCATTAATGTAAGCCAGCAGTGCATGTTCGCATTTGGTTAAGTTAGTGCTGATCTAGCTAGCAACAATAAACACTGCGGCTAAGCCCGATTTTCTAGCCTGCATAAAGTAAGCTGTAGCCATATTCTTGTGATCGAGTGGTCGCTATAACGCCAGCTGCAACATAGCGGCTGCTTGGAATGTTGTTGGCCTTTAGATCCTGATAAATTTCTGCAGCAGAGTTGCTGCTAACGCTAGCGAGTCTAGCGGCCATACCTCGCGTTGCTTTGTTGCATATTGCGAAGCTTACGCCCCTAGCTACAAGCGAATCGGTAGTATTGCCCCGATTAGCGAAATCACTGCGGGCCTGATTCAGTGGATTGGTGGCAAAGTTCTTGTTTGTGCGTGGGTCTTTGAAATCCAAAGAAGTACTGAAAAAATCCCCATACTTGGCCCAAATTGAATCATTGAATCCAAAAGGTGTTGATTGGTGGCGAAAGCATACAACTAATGAATAATCCGACTCAGCGCCATCATAATCCTCGGCATGAGCAAACAAGATATTGTTGGCATAATTTAGTGCGGTTATTCCACCCAAGGTAGTAGAAGAATCGATGAATACCCGATGCGCAGAGGGGACATCCAGCCAAGCATCCGCTGTATGTTTGACCGCCACGAAGCGCGGCTCGATGTTATCTGCAGCGCTGGCTGTTGTCGCTAATGTCGCGCCAGCGGCGCCGCTGGCAACAATGCCTACTCCGGAAAGGAATCTGCGTCGTGCTTTGCTATCCATGGATTTAGTGCTCATATGTTGATCTCCTAACCGATGCAGCTAGCCTCCCCTGTTTTAAAAGGGAATAAATTGATTTTTAGCAGTAATTATTGAACTGCTCAGATGGTTTGATATTAACCCATTAGCCGTAAAAATGTGATTCACTTATCCTGTTTTTAAAGCCGATAATAGATTTCGGTGATGGGTGACGGCGTGAGTGCTGGGGGGATTAGCGGTACAGACTGAAACTTTCCGAGCTGAACAATACAAGGCCGGTTGCTAATAATAAAAGCAGTTACGTTTTTAAGGCTAAGCGAGCCTCGGCCGGAGGTACGCCGGAAGAGAAAATCTTTGAGTGCACTAACGATGAAGGGAATTATTTTCTAGCTGCACTATTGGCCAGCACACGAGAACTCAAGGCGATCGAGCCGACGATTTATTTATGAACAGCTTGTTTGGTGAAGCAGCTGCGCTTTAATGAGGTAACGTTCTTTAGCGAAGCAGCAATAGCGGCCGGCTTGAGCTCAATAGCATTTTAACCGTCATGCTGCCCAACACCCACTCTCGAAGTCGGGTATGGCTAAAGGCGCCCATTAGGGTTAAATCGATATCGTGTTCATCTTGGTAGCTGTGCAGAGTTTTACTAGGCTCACCTTCTAGCGTTGCCGCGATGACCGTATGACCAGCGCTCTGCAGTTTTTGGGTGGCAGAGTCTTGAAGTGCCGAAGCTGTGCTTGGGGATTCCCCTACAGTGACCAGATGCACAGGCAGGTGGGTGAAGCGCTGACTGTTTACGAGTAACTCTAGAGCCTTGCCAGATGCTTCACTGCCGTCATACGCGAGCATAATTTTTTTCGGTTCTTTAAAATCACAGTTCACCACCAGAATAGGCCGGTGTAAGGCGCGGATACTAGCTTCTAAATGACCGCCTAAGTGATGCGCATCCTTAGCGTGTTCTTCGCCGCGGACACCGAGCACCAATAGCCGAATATCATTTTCCATGGCTATCAGAGATTCGGTAAGGCCATCGTGTCGCTGCTTGAGAGTTGGGGCTGCTATTCCTGCGGCGACAACACGTGCTTTCGCGGCTTCCAGCATAAGCTTACCTTGTTCTATCAATAGCTTGTTTCGCTGCGCTTCAATAGAGGTTAATTCTTCTAGTAACGCTTCGCGACTGCCAAGTCCAATAGCACCTGACAAATCTGAGGATGCCGCGTTCTCAGAATGCTCAAGGTTGTGAAGCAATGTCAACGGAGCAGACAAACTTAGACTAAACCAAGCAGCGTAGTCACAAACCGCGGAGCTATATCTGGAGCCGTCGATGCAGGCTAGCACTTCTGTAATCACTGACTTTTCAGTTTCATTGCTCATTAATGTTCACCTAATACTTTATCGATTTCTTCGGGTTT
>Ga0208413_1000946_pt1 | contig 20075 bp, 27 predicted proteins | sample AntAceMetag02UKD_FD_184761 | JGI IMG/M metagenome (GOLD analysis project Ga0208413, IMG submission 184761) | Saline lake microbial communities from Ace Lake, Antarctica - Antarctic Ace Lake Metagenome 02UKD (SPAdes) (version 2) | ecosystem: Environmental > Aquatic > Non-marine Saline and...
CTGTCTCATCTGTGTATGAAAATAACTAGATATATAAAATGAACTTGAAGTACTTTAGAACTATTTCCATTATAAAAATTCTTAATTCATTTCGAAACATAACTTACCCTATAGTCCTTGTAGTAGCGACTCAAAGTTTTCGAAACTATTCAAACTTTGTAGAGACCTAAATCTCTTCTGTCTCATCTGTGTATGAAAATAACTAGATATATAAAATGAACTTGAAGTACTTTAGAACTATTTCCATTATAAAAATTCTTAATTCATTTCGAAACATAACTTACCCTATAGTCCTTGTAGTAGCAACTCAAAGTTTTCGAAACTATTTAAACTTTGTAGGGCCTACAATCTCTTCCGTCTCATCTGTGTATGAAAATAACTAGATATATAAAATGAACTTGAAGTACTTTAGAACTATTTCCATTATAAAAATTCTTAATTCATTTCGAAACATGAAATCATGGTATACGAAACGCTGCAATCACTGCAGTTATAGCTGTGAGGGTCATCCATAACTCGTCATTTATGGGACTCTTAGCACCCCAACGAATTGTGAAGAAAACAGTGAGGAATAGCGCCAATGTTCTCATAAATGATTCTAAACGAACATCCATCTTTGGAATGTACCAACATTTTTATTCACTCTGGAGGAGAGCCCTCAATCGCTCCGTAACATCATCAGTCCCCTCAAACCCCGCATCTGGGAGGGTAGGATCCATGCAGTCACCGTGGGTCTCACACAGGGGACAGGGACCTGTACCCGGCTCACCGATAGGGTGGGTGTGCTCAGGGATCGTCTTCTTGGGCTTGGGATCCTTCTTCTGTCTAGGCTCCCTAACCTCCTTAGGCTCACGGGAGTGCATCCTACAGTGACATGCCCCAGGTAAGGCACCATTACGACACGGTGTACCCTTCCCAGTAACACCCTGGCAGGGGTCCTTCTTCCTCTTTTGGGTAGGTACACGGAGAGCACGGAGCTCAGAGACCTCTTGGCGGAGTTGGGCGACTTCGGCAAGCAGTTGTTCCATGTTTTAAATTGGTTTTGTCTCGGTGCAGGAGCCACTTAGGTGGAGTTTAATCTCTTCTTTATATATAAATGAATCGTCCCCTATCTAATGTTCTCATGGAAGCCCTCGTCATTGGTGTCATGAACGCCGCGCTTATCTATGGTATCAATCAAATGAATCTCAAAATTGATACACCCCTTCTCCATCTCATCGCAGGTGCCCTCATCCATATTATTTTCGAATATTCAGGAGGTAACAAATGGTGGTGTACGCAGACATATTAATACAAGCTACTTAGGTTACATATTCTGAACTTCTTCGATCCAACCCTCAATCTTATCTAAACGTTCCATTATTACACCACGATACATATTTCTGTAGTTATTTTCCATGTGAATGAATCTCTTACATATTTTCTGTAAATATTTCTGAAAAGTTTTGTCATCAACAAAACTACTATTGGCTATTTGGTACTCTTTGAGTTTTTCAGATGTATATCGTGTGAGTGATATATTATTTAAATGACAGTAATGCATAATCGCTTCAAGTCTTATATTCTTTGAAACGCGTCTGATAGGTCTATGTTGTTCAAGTTCATCTTCCAAAAAGTTCTTTTGTGTTATAAAAAGTATTCGTTCGTTATCAAGTGACATCTGATAATAATGATCGTAGAAGTGATTCAAAACCTCTTCACTTTGACCAGGTACATACATATCAAAGTCATCGTAATCAAAGAGGTTATTCATTTCTTTGCGCTCTTGATTTCTAAAAACATTCCTTAATAGATTACACAATTCCAAATAATCACCTTCAGGTAATTTATCTGAATTCTGGTCTATGACCCGCATTACATTTTTTAGGTCATCCATCTTATACACACAAGACGCGTTTTTTCTAAGTATCTTCAATTTTTTTAATAGGTGAACCAATTTCAACTATGTCATCATCTTCATAAACTGAGTCCAAAATCAAAATCTTAACGGGGGGGTAGATCTTGTCCATGAGGAGTTATCACACAAAAGATCTTTATTTTTTAGGTATACTTAGGTTAGTTAAAACCAAATGCTCTCATAAAATGACGACGATCCTTGATACTGTCAAAATATACACGGAAACCCTGACCATGATAAGGCTTCACTTCACGAAGGTCCTCCTCTGAGTCAGACTCTGGTTCGCTTTCAGAGCCTTCATCTTCGGAAACACTCACTTCAGTCTCGGTATCGGAATCAGATTCGGTCATCTCTCCATTGAAAACGACGAACTTGGGGCGCGTGCAATTGGTAACGTTGATATGAATAGACATCTTATTTACTTATTCTACAAGTCTATTCCTTATCTACTTTTTTCGCATTAACATCATAACCACAATAACTAAACACATAGAAGATGCCAAACCGGACATTAGCAATGTCAGCTGTCCCACCTCAGCTATGGCATCTATGTTAAACCCTTCTTCAACATCTTCACACCCATCCGTGTCTGGGTTTTGTTTACAAAACTCTCGCATCCTTGCTTTCTTTTGTGCTGGTGACTCTTGTTGGAGTGCCATGATATATCATATACATTCAAAATAAATTACCTCCGAAACCGCCCACGTGGTCGTGATGATGGTTTGCCACTCGCTGATAAAATTAGTGCCAATACCAACATACAACAGCAAACCGACAAAATAGTCCCAAATGCTATGTATATTTTGTTATCGTTATCAGTGGACTCCGCTGATGGACCCGTTGATGATCCCGTTGATGGACCCGCTGATGGACCCGCTGATGGAAGACATGCTTGTGTATTACACTCTTTAAGTTCCGTAGTTGGAGTAGGGCATGCAGTGCCACCATGAGCAGATGGAGTTGTAGTAGTCCATGTTCTTGTCTGTGTACCACCACCACATGGTTGATTACACGGGATATAATCACTCCACGTACCTACACAATCAATAGGACACGCTTGTGTATTACACTCTAGACTTTGTGTACTTGGACTAGGACATGCAGTGCCACCATGAGCAGATGGAGTTGTAGTGGTCCATGTACTTGTTTGTGTACCACCACCACAACCGACGCTACACGCATCATAATCACTCCATGTACCTACACAATTAATAGGACACGCTTGTGTATTACACGCTTGACTTTGTGTAGTTGGACTGGGACATGCAGCGCCACCGTGTCTAGGGTTTTTTGTGGTGGTCCATGATTTTGTTTTTGTACCACCACCACATGATGCATCACACGCACCATAAGCACTCCACGAACCTTCACAAGGTTCTGGTGGTGATACTAGTGCAACAATGGGAGCAACAATGGGAGCAACAATGGGAGCAACAATTTCTACGACGGGAGCAATAACGGCATTATTGATTGGCTCAGCGACATTCTTATTCAGCCAATTATTGACTGCGTGTGAGTGGTACCAGTGGTACTCCCTCCTAGAAAATGGCCACCCCATGATGTTTTAAATCTACTATATACATCTAAAAAAATTCCAGGTGTTCATGTAAAGTTGGAAAAGTTTTCTTTTTGAATTGTGAGAGTACATTTTCACACTTCAAACGAAGGTCTTCAAGTTGTTGATGATTCATCTATATCCTTATTTATTTTTTCATTACAACTACAGCTATAATCACGAGTGCAGACAAACATAATGATGAACTAGACACCGACGAGATCATCATCATAGAATTGTCACCCCCTGGTGGTGGACTTGGACCGGTTGGACCGGTTGGACCGGTTCGAGTGGTTGGAGTGGTTGGAGTGGTTGGAGTGGTTGGAGTGGTTGGAGTGGTTGGAGTGGTTGGAGTGGTTGGAGTGGTTGGAGTGGTTGGGTTAGTTGTACCCACTGCTTCCACCTGTTTCTGTACATCTGCCACCATTTGTTTAATCAAACTTGACACACTGCCGAACATTATTACAATAATACAACATTTTTTTACCCCATAGCTAGATTAACATTAGACATAGACCCCCTCTTGCATCGTTTCTTAATTCCCTCGAAATCATCAAAAAGTGGTCTTATGTCATCATTTCTATACCGCGAAACACGAACTCTGTCAATTAGATTTATGAGTTTCCACGACATATCATCATCAGATTTTCTCTTTTTCAAACAAAAATCCAACATACTTTGAGACTTTTTGAGAAGAATATCCAATTTATCACGTCGTGAAGTATAACCACTTTTAGGTATTTCAATATACCTTTTTTCTCCAACTTCGTTAATAGTTTCAATTAGATCACCTTGTATCATTTCGTCGTAAAGAGTTTCTTTGGTTTGTGAACGCCTTGGGGCAACGAGATCGTAGATACTCTGTAATAAGGGGAACATTTTTTTGGTGCAGGTGGGGGTTCAATGGGTACGGTGCAATATAACACTTCCTTCCAGATAAGTTCCTGTACGTCTCTGCACAGGGGTGAGGTAGCTTGAAGGAATGCGATTTTAAGATTGTCAGAGGCGACACCCGGGATACCGTTAAAGGATCGGTGGGAATGCACGTGAAGGTCGTGAATAGGAATGATATAGTTAGTCATTTTTTACATTTTCGTTAGAACCCTCACGACTTAGGTCTCGTTCGAGCTTCATCGCCTCAAGTTCAATATCTAACATAATTCTGAGTGGGGCATCCCATGCAGCCATTTTGACCCATTTACAAAAGTTATTGATATAGAAAGGAGTCATGGAAAGAAGGGTAAGGTAAATCGCCTTGAGGTACATTTATTCTACTTTGGTTTTTTCTTTTTATACTGGTTTAACTCTCTATAAAGATCTTGTACAGTTAGAACAAAACCAGTAGCGCATAAACCGATCGTAAACTTTGCAATTGGTGGAACCATTGACCCCTGAAATGAAAACAGATTATTTTTAATGTTAGTATACTTCAGAATGTCATTAGACGATATACCAAAGAAGACACAGTACGTTATAGTTGATTCAAACTTTGTGAATGGTACGAACAACATCTTTTCGTTGGACCTTCAACTTGAATCAAATACACACGTTGAAGACATGAGTCGTGTCCTTGGTATCAAGATGGTAGACTTTTACGTGACACAGATTGGTGAAAATGATGGCATCAACTCCAACGTTGCAAAGTTTATAGATATCATATGCCCAGAAGTTCCTAAGGTTGCCCAAATACTTGATGAACGACATGGTCAGATTTTAGCTAGGGTGCCTCTGGAGAGGCATTTCACAGGGAGTAGTGGACTTATTTTGAGAGACAAACAAGCCAAACTTTTTGGGCGTAAGACAAACTACTTCAATCCCATATCCATCAAGAAACTCAACTTCAAGATTTACGAACATCAAGACGATGGAGATTATGTCTTACTCCAACCAGATGCCAAATGGTATATGATTCTTGAAATTACCACTGTGAACGTCAAGGAGAAACCAAAGAACCGTGAAGTTCAAATACTTCAGGCACTTCAGGAGTTACTCAAAAAGATAGACACCCTCAACCAAAACGTGCAGAGATTACCAGATAAACCACCAGAACCACCAAAGGAAAAGTATTCATTCGGTCTACTCGTAGCAATTTTAGCAGCCCTCTTTGGGGGTTTCATGTGGTGGGTTAATAAAGGGTCGTCATCCTAATTTCACTTATTGATATTAAAAGAAAGTTTGTATATCAGTAAATGATTGAAGACGCGGTTGTTGTTAAATTTAAAAACGAGGAAGAGGTTCCCACATACAACGAGATATGTGGAGCCTATGTTGATATCGGTAAAGGTTTCAGTGAAGCAACTATTGTTGAGACAGAACTCAAACTGGCGTTACTTCTTGATACACTTCAAGATAGGAGAGACTACCACTGGGATAAAATTAAGCAGAGGTGGAAGGAGCGCTGGATGTAACTTTCTTCTTAGCTGGAGTGGTAGCAGTAGTCTTCTTAGCAGCGGGTTTGGCATCGGGCTTATCCTCCTTGGGGGTAGCCACCACTACCTTGGGAACGGACGAAACCGTTGAACCTGCTGGGCCTTGGGGACCTGCTGGACCCTGAGCACCCATGGGTCCTGCTGGACCCTGAGCACCAGCACCACCACCGGCACCACCCGAGTCAACGATCTTTAGGAGGAGGTCATAGAGACGACCCTTGTCAAGACGAGCGCGCTTGATCTCAGCTTCAATTTCTTTGCGAATAGAGTCCATTGTAATATATATAAAAGAAAGATTATCTTTAAACTCAAATGATCATCATAGGATCCCATCTCGGTAGTGGCATTGGTCAACATGCATCAAAGTATACGAAAGTTTTTGACAATGCCTCATATCATCAGATAGGATCTGATCTCCCCGAGAGTGAACACGGTCTCCTGTTCCTATTACCCATTAAACCTCATGTGGATTACATTAAGTATGCGAGAACGCGGGTGAAAAACTTAGCACTCATGACTGTGTGTGAAACTGAAACTGTTCATGAAGACTATGGTCTGATCATGGAACAGTCTAAAAAGATTATGGTACCGAGCGCGTTCTGTAAACGTGTTTTTTCCAAACAGTTTCCTAAGAATGAATTTCATATCATACATGCACACATTCCAATGCCATCAAAGAGACCCTATACATTCTACCATATTGGAAACATCATGGATGATAGAAAGAACTTCCGCGGAATCCTAGAAGCCTTCATGCGCCTGAATAAACCTGATGCGAGACTCGTGGTCAAGGCTACATGTAACCAAAATGTTGAGATAAAACTACCAAATGTTGAAGTCATTAATGGTCTCATTTCGGATGAAGAAATGGACAAACTCCACAATCGTTGTGATTGTTACGTGAGTTTCTCAAAGTCTGAAGGTGTCGGGATGGGTCCCATTGAGGCAGCACTCCGAGATAAACCGGTGATTATAACTAATTTTGGTGGTTCCCCTGAGTATGTGAGAACACGGTATACTATTCAGTGTGAACTTCAAGAATTGGAGAAAGACGACTTCCTATTCAAAAAAGGAATGGTTTGGGGTAAACCAAACTCAAATCAACTCTTGGCGTTCATGAGAGATACGTATGACAAAAAATTACGCTATATGAATCATGAGCATACTAAAAAACTTGTGGGGAAAGAGAACATTTTACAGGAGTTCCTCTTGAATGTAGTTGGTACCGAGGACAATGAGACCAATTAGAATGGTACCACTCATCAGGGAACCCTGTTGAGCCATGATAGTCATAACCAGGTCGTCAACTGGTTGAATACCCGTGGGCTTCTTCGCAATTTTTGGGACGATAATACTGATTGCGATGTAAAGAGCCATTGCTATTATTACAGGTCTAAGAGTCTCCTGATCTAGAGACATCATTTATACATTAGCTACTGATTTTAATTCCGTCCAACTGACTCAAGAGGCTGTTCACATCCACCTTCTTCCCCATCCCAATATCCGAAACTTTATGTTTCCTGCAATAGTTCCCCACAACAGCCTTGAACCTACAAGGCTTTCCCGCCATTGTCGTAGCACAGCAAATTTTGGCATTAGTTCTCTGATTGACAACAGCCTCTTTGGGTGTGGTGTCAAGAAAAATTATCGCGTTCGCCTTTTTCCTATCCTCAATCTTCTTGTACCGCATCTTCATTTTCCACGTAGCATCCGCGAGGTGGTGGCATTTATCATCCGGCTCTCTGAGGCGATACATCTTCGTCGCATCAGAGAGACAGGAAGTCCAGAGGGTGTCACGAATCACTTGCATTTTGTTAGTTACCTTTTACATAATTATGAGCCGACTTAGGTCCTCGCTTCACCTCCAATTTGGGACAAATAAATGTCAACATCACCAACAAACTCTGGGCATTTATCGGATGTCTTTCGGGTGACCATATCCTGTACATTCGTCACATGTTCCTTGAACTTCTTTACATCAATACCGGTGGCGTTATGAATTTGAGACTCAGTGGCTATGTCTTTGAGGGCATATAGATACGCCGCTGCATAATTCGCGTGAAGTACTGCGATGACTGGAGAGGCATCCTGTTGGGCAGCTGTAGCGTAACGAGCTGACTGTCTCACTAACTTTTCTATAGACTTGTTCATACCACGAGTTTTGTTCTGCATCATTAGAAATAATACAAAAACTGCAGCTATCAGATAGAGATACATCTTCTACAAGTATCACGGAAAAAAATTACTTCTTCATCTTGACAATAAGTCTAGGAGGATACTTCTTGATATTATTGTACCCAAATGATTTACGGGTGAGGGGACTTGGCTGCTTCGCGTTTTTACCCACATTCTTTGTGCGAGAGAGCCAATCCTTCAAACCATTCCTGTTGTATACAGTTCTGATCTTACCGTTAGTGACATTAGTCTTGATGTAGGCACGTTTGGAAGGCTTTATACCATTCTTGTTTGAAGCTGACATACTAGCGTTCATCCACGTCGTTACATTTTTGTTTTTGTTTGAATTATTTTTGTTATTGTTATTAAGTTGTTGTAAATTGTTTTGAACGTTGAAAAGTTTCTTCTTCATGTTACGAAGTTCATTTTCCAACTTTTTAATTTTTTCACGGTTTGACATTTATATATACACAAGAAAAATATTATAATCGAAACCCAATTTAAAGGTGATATCGTCTATTCCAAATTTTTTTTGTTGTATTACAAAACATTGTCGTAATAAAGTCATGTTGAAAAATGAAAGTAATTATGTAGTGAAGTATGAAGCATATATTTATAGGGGGGCTTCAGTTGGTAAGATAGATACCGCTATTGGTGCGGGTGGTTTTAATGGCAAAACCGCGTTAGAAATAATACAAAGTGAAGGACTCAAACCAGAAGTGGGGCGTATAGCTAAAAAAAGCACTGTTCATGTAACATGTGGTTATGGGGGTAAAATAGCTATACGGTATTATATGATTGGCTTACATACAGATTATACGGATGAATTCAGAAACTTTCAAGTTCTAGATGTAGTTAATTTTACACAACCAGATCAAGACGAAAAGGTGGAGGCTGGAGACTGGCGGCAGGAGGAGAGAGAACGCAAGGCAAGAGAAGAGGAGAGAAAACGCAAGGCAGAAGAAGAGGAGGCAAAACGCACGGCAGAAGAAGAGGAGGCAAAAAGAAAAGAAGAGGAGGTAAAAAGAAATATAAAACGTAAATGTTCAACCACTGTTCCACGTATGTGCAGTGCAAGTGATACACCAAAACGACAATGCCCTTATTGTGGTGACTGGTATTGTAATTATCACCATCATGTAAATAACGGCTTGACTGGAGGTGGTCATTATTGTAACGGAAAAACCCAATTTAAAGGTTAGACTTGTTCATTAGTAAAATGCGGTTTTATCCCGATGAAGAAGAAAACCCCGAGTATTGGTGGGACGTTGAATTGGAAGGTGTGTGCTATGAAGTTTATGACAGAGAGAGAGACGAGGATGATCCATACAACCAATATAGAGTGTGGAAAGGTAAAGTTTCAAGAGAAAACAAAGTTGCATCTTTCAAGTGTGTTCATCATTACATGGTTGATGGTGACGCGGAACTGGAAGGAGACTTTCCAGAAGATCTATATGATACTCTCTTTGAATTTCTTATTAAGGAACTTATCGAGGATTACGATAGTGCATGTGAAACCTAAGTTAGAGATTTGAGTTGTAATAAAACTAAGAAAGTATGGAGAGTGTTCAAAAGCTCACCCACGTTGAACACGTCCTCAAGAGACCCGACTCCTATGTCGGACCAGTGGACAAAACCCATGAGTCCTATTGGTTGCTGAATAACACGAACAAGAACTTTCAAAAGAAGAACGTCTCTTATTCACCAGCCCTACTCAAGATCTTTGATGAAATCCTCGTCAATGCCATTGATCGTAATTCCCTGCACCCCAAAAATGTTACCCAAATTGCTGTCTCTGTAGACAAGGAGACTGGCACAGTCACCATCGAGAACAATGGACCTCTTGGTGGAATCGGTGTCAAGATGCACGAAAAGGAGGGTATGTGGAACCCGGAACTCGTATTTGGTCATCTACTCACAAGTACCAATTATGACGATTCACAAAAGAGGATTGTTGGAGGACGCAACGGCTATGGTGCCAAGTTGACTAACATTTACTCTTCCCAATTCTCCATTATCATCAAGGATGGTGAAGAGAAGAAGACCTATACCCAAAAGTGGTCCGACAATATGACTATTTGCCACCCACCAAAGCTGACTAAGCACAGCACTGCAACATCTTCCGTGTCTATTACTTTCACACCGGATTGGAAACGATTTGGAATGAAGAATATGGATGTCAACATTTACAAGATTTTTGAGAAGCGTGTATGGGATGCAAGCATCTGTACAACCCCTAACTGTAAGGTAAAGTTCCAAGGTGAAGCTCTACCCAAAATACAATTTGAAGCCTATGCCAAGATGCATGAAGGTGTAACCGAACTGTGTTCAGTGACCACCGATCGCTGGTCTGTGTGTATCGGACCGTCTGAGAATGGTCTTGAACAGGTCTCATTTGTCAATGGTATATGCACAAACAAGGGTGGTACCCATGTGGATCATGTGGCTTCTTATCTAGCCAATGGTATCATAGAGGAGATGGCAAAGAAGATCAAATTGAAGCCTCAACAGGTGAAGAATACCTTCAATATCTTTGTGAAGGCAACCCTTGAGAACCCAACGTTCTCCAGTCAGGTCAAATCTGAGTGTACCTCAAAGGTTCAGGACTTTGGGAGTAAGTTTGAACCTCTCAAAAGCTTTGTCAAGAATGCTCTCAAGACTGGTATTCAAGATGAACTGTTGGCTCTCTCAAAGTTTAAGGAGATGAAAGAACTCGCGAAAACAGATGGTTCGCGTAAATCTAAAATTGCTGGTATTCCCAAATTGGATGATGCCAACAAAGCTGGTACTGCACTCTCTGGGAAGTGTACCCTCATTGTCACAGAGGGTGATTCAGCCAAGACTCTCGCAGTTGCGGGTCTCTCTGTGGTTGGTCGTGATCACTATGGTGTGTTCCCACTTCGCGGTAAGTGTAAGAATGTCCGGGATGCATCTGTGTCACAGTTGACATCCAATCAGGAGTTCAATGATCTCAAGAAGATTTTGGGTCTCCAACAAGGAAAAGTCTATAAGAATGTTTCCGAGCTGCGATATGGAAGGCTAATGATCATGACAGACGCAGATAATGATGGTTCTCACATCAAGGGTCTCATTCTCAATATGATCCACTACTTTTGGCCAAGTCTCCTTGAGCTGGGTTTCGTCGTCTCTATGGTGACCCCGATCATCAAGGCTTCTAAGGGTTCCCAATCAAAGTCTTTTTACACAGATTCAGCGTTCCGTACATGGTATGGAACGGGTCAAGCTGGATGGAAGATTAAATACTACAAGGGTCTCGGTACCTCCACTTCTGCGGAGGCTCGGGAATATTTCAAGAAGATTCAGGATCTGACTGTGAAATTTGACACAGATATCATGTCCGACAAGTCTATTATTCTCGCCTTTGATAAGAAGAGAGCTGATGATAGAAAGACATGGCTTTTGGAGAGTACAGCAAAAGAGGCTAACGAACTTGAAGTACCGTATGGGAGTGTGAAGAACTTGAGCATCACAAACTTTGTACACAAGGATTTGGTCAATTTCAGTCTTGCGGATCTAAAGAGGTCTATCGCACACATGGCTGATGGTCTCAAACCATCTCAACGCAAAGTGATGTATTCCTGTTTTCATAAGAATCTCAAAGATGAAATGAAGGTGGCCCAATTGGCTGCGTATGTTGCGGAAAAGAGTTCTTATCATCACGGTGAAGTTTCTCTCGCAGATACGATTGTGAAGTTAGCCAATGATTACATGGGATCAAACAATATCAATCTCCTCGAACCGTGTGGGCAGTTTGGTACTCGTCTCATGGGTGGTAAGGATGCATCCCAGACGAGGTACATCTTTACGAAGTTGACTAAGCAGGCTCGGAAGATCTTTGATCCTCGTGATGATGCGATTCTTAACTATTTGGATGATGATGGACGGTCAATTGAACCAGATTTTTACATGCCAACGATCCCTATGATTTTGGTCAATGGAAGTGAGGGTATTGGTACTGGTTTCAGCTGCTATGTACCCCCCTTCAACCCCAAAGATATCAAGGATAACATTGGAAAGATATTAGATGGAAAGCCTATCGTACCTATGAGACCTTGGTTCAGGGGATTCAAGGGGAAAGTGCACAAGGAGGATGATACATGGATGATGGAAGGTGTATGGAATTGGAAGGGAATGAATATCGTGGTCACTGAATTACCCCCCGGTCGTTGGACACAAGATTACAAGGAATACCTTGACAGTCTCGTTGATAAGAAGCTGATTGGTGGATTTACGAATAATTCAACAACGGAGGATGTTCATTTCGAAATTGAAGATTACACCGGAAAAGATCTCCTCAAGGATCTCAAATTGAGGAAGACATTCCGTGTATCAAACATGCACCTTTTCCACCCCACGAAGGGTATCTACAAGTACTCCAGCCCGGAGGAGATTCTCAAGGACTTTGTTGAACTCCGCGAAGATCACTATGTGAAGAGAAAGGCACATCTCATCAAGGTTCTTGAAACAAGGGCTACCATGTGTGGGTACAAGTCTAAATTTGTCACTATGGTCATTGAGGGTAACATTGTGGTATTCAAACGCAAGAAGCAAGACCTTGAGGAAGAACTTTCCAAAACGTTCCCAAAGATTGGTGGCACCTACGATTATCTCCTCAATATCAAAACTGTGCAATACACGGAAGAATCCGTCAAGGACCTTCTCAAAGAATCCAAACAGGCTAAGGAGGAACTTGAAGTGATGAAAAACACAAATCACATTGATATGTGGAAAATGGATATTAAAAATATGTAAACAATAGATAGGTATGGGTGAAGCTGCGAAAATTTCGCTCAAAGCTATTGGAAAGCAAGACACCTTCTTACTTTCCAAAGATCCAGACGAATCGTTCTTTAATAATACCACTGTTCGGAATCATTCCGATTTCAGAAAGTATCACAGAAGTCGTACTATTGGGAAACCAGGTAGTGCTGAAGCAAATTGGCCTTTTAACAAAACCATCAAAGTTGAGTTCCATCCAAGAAACATGGGTGACCTTTTGAGTAATATGTATTTGAGTATAACAATGCCAGCTATAACAAATGGTAACTACGCAGATCAGTTAGGCAGACATATTCTCAAGAGTGTCACAATGTATGTAGATGATATTGAAGTAGAAAAGATCTACGACGATTGGGGAATTATCTGTGATGAGCTTTATTTAGAAGTGTCTGAAAAGGTAGCGAATAGATTTCTTATAAACAGAAACCTCGGTTTTGATGACGCACCCACCAATCCCAGTGTTGCCCGTTATGATTCAGACCTCGTCATTCCACTTCACTTCTTCTTTTCCCGTAAGTTTGCGAGTGACGAATATTCTTCAAACAAACCTAATAGACCTTATTTTCCAGTGTGTGCAATTTACAAACAAAAGATTGAGTTTGAATTTGACTTCCACCAACAGACATTCTTTACGGATACGACCGATACAGTGACCCTACCCTCATTCAATCTTGTAACAGAGGAGATAACAGTAAGCCCCGAAGAAAGAAACTTTTTTACGTCCAAGAGACAGACGTTGATAACAGACCTAGTTAGGAAACATCCAGTCATAGTGAGTGACCTCAACAGGGATGTTATAAAGAACAACCTCGTTCCAAATATCCCTGTGAAGTGTTTTCATTGGTTTTTGAGAAACACAAAGTTTGAGGATGAAACTGAAGCTATCGGGGTCCCCGTTCCCTCTACCGATGGGGAGCGTTTGTACCAAAATCGTTTCAACTTTTCATCATCTTTAGACTTTTTCGGTGAAAATACATTCTTCTACCCTCTCATGTCTGAAGCTAGTTTTTACATCAACGGAAACAGACTTCCGAATTTGACCATAACTGATCACACATACTACAAATACTTAATTCCATTTCAAAAGAGATTGGCGAGGCCGATTAGGAATATTTACACATATAGTTTCTCGTTGAATCCGGTAAATGTGGAACCATCGGGAAACTTAGATTTTAGTCAGATACAATCCGATAAGACTAACATAGAAGTTAAATTAGATACATCTATAATTGATATTACAACTGAGACATTCTCATTACATATGTACTATACAGGGTATCAAACGTTTGTATTTGAAGGTGGTTTCATGTCTGTTGCTTACTAAAAAGTTTATCCTTATTATTGCTAATATAGTCAATGATGTTATTCTTGATACACCATTTGATGAAATTCAATTGCGCCAAAGTTGTTTGGATTTCATGAGATGTCCCCGGAACGACGTAGGCAAACTTCTGAGACCGACAGAATGGGTCAAAAAGTTGCTTACTGTAACCATTTAGACTGGATTTATAGGCACAATGAACTGTAAACAGTTTACCATCACCTGTTTGATATGCGATGTGATTCTTCTTCGAATAGTTCGTGATGAACCATTCCAAATTACGGAGAGAAATGCCACTCGATTTATCCAGAATGTTCAGTAGTGTAGTTTTATTCTTTTCGTCAGTGTAAAAATTGTTTATCGATGTTAGTAGAATATCGTTTTTGCTCATTACATTACTAGACTCCCAAATCTATAAGCTCGTTCGAGGATTCACAACCTGGACACCCCTTAACAAACATGTTCTCTGGACCATGGTTATGTAGATTTGAACTAGAAAACGAACGCTGACATATACGCTGTCCCTGTAATGCATGATGTCGGCAATATCCATTTTTAGATGCTTTGAAAGTACACCTCTGACCATTATGCTTGGTACCTTTACATGTTGTAATCGTATAAGAATCTGGTATATCCTTTAGAAGTTGATCCAACGGTATACCATGTTTTTTTGATATTTTTTCAGCAAAGTCATTAACGACTGTGTTTATACGCTCCTCCAACTCTTCATCCATGAGTTTAACAACTTTCTCGTACATGCTCATCCTTACTTTGTGTAAGCTCGTAATTTTTAAATAGGTCTTCAACAGATTCTTCTTTTTTCATTCTCATCTCCTTAAGCCTCGCTCTCAAAATGGGTAGAGTGCCGGTTTCGTCTAAACCAAGACGTTTACACTCGGCGATGAGTTCATCCTTCTTCATACCACTGAGGGATGGCTCCCTCACCGGTTTTGGTGGTTTATGTTGATTGATAATGTCCCCAAATATATCCTCTTTCACATTCTCGTATAGTGGATCTAAAAGATCGCACACTGGATTGAGGAACTTATTGAGGAAGTAATAGTGGTAGTCTACCGGTATCCCATTTTCCTCAACATACTTTGGGTCTTCAGCCTTCTCAAACGCTTTTGCCTTGGGATCCCCAGTCTTCGTGAGAATGTAAGGTACCCGGTCACCAGATTGTGGCTCCGAGCCGGGTCTCCGCTGTCGCATCTTTGTGACCACTTGTACATGTGACTGATTGATATTGACACTCTCAGGGCTCGTTATGGATACCGCTTTACCACCAACTTTATACGAATCGGATAGACCCTGACTCAAAATAAGCTTCTGATTTGATATATCACCCGAAAGAAGTTCAATTGCTCTCTCTTTAGCAAGCTCCTTGGGTGGACCAGGATCACTTGAAGTGAGAATTACATCAAGGAGTTCCTTGCATACCTCTCTCATGTGAGGTGTGTTATCACGTCTCACGAGCTGGAGACCCTTTACATCAATGTAATCCATATGCATCTTGTCATCTTTACCCTTTGTCCAAAGTTTCGCAGCATAACGCTTCTTTGAGTAGAGGAAATAGGGCCAGTATACCTTCTCAAGTTCCAAGTTATTTGGTTTCTTGAAGAGGGCACTACACTCCTCAGCAGCTCTCTCACCCACCTCCCAACTGTAGGCGACTGCCTCCTCACCTGTACGATCACCAACATCAAACTCAACCATGACTGAATCGGTGTCTCCGTACCTCACCTTGGCACCCGGAAAGTTTGCCTCTACGTATGTCTTAGTATCTTCAATCATTGAGCGACCCTTTGAAGTAGTCGTAGAGGCAATCGGAACACATGGAAGAATACCCTTACCAGCGCCAGTAAAACCGTATACAGAGTTCATACTGATTTTATAGGCGAGCTGTTTTCCATTGTAGACTTCCTTCATGAAACCTGTCGCTGCGGCCATATCCCTCTTAGCCTGTTTTCGGAACTGCTTGAGCTCTAGAAGGATTGCTGGTAAGAGACTTGGTACACCCTGTGCAAACTTGTAGGTGCGATCACCAATATTGAAAGTCTCATACTCAATACCAGGTACGTTACCATACTTCCTCTCATCCATTACAAACGACGAATAACAGAGGTTGTGGGCCATCATGATACTCGGATACAGTGCTTCAAAATCAAGGGCAGTGATAGGTGTGTAATATGCACCCTTTTGTGCCTCTAGGACTGTGGCACCCTCATAGGGTTCTTCAGGGAGGGCACCATACCGAATAGTCGGAACCATGAAGCCAAGTTCCCTCGCCTTCTTAGTCAATTGGGAAAAGACCTTAATCTGCTGCCCACGCTCCACCAGGAATGGAACTGGTACCCAGGTCGCCTTAGCCATCTCAACCAAGTTCAGTAGAGTACAGAGCCTTTTCATGAGTCTATGTGGGAGTAGGGTATCCTTAATACAATACTCGGCAACTTCCTTCAACTTTACAGGATCTCCCTCCTTGTATCGGGCAAACATCTCCTTGGGAGCCATATCTATCTTTTGATCTCCGAGGTAGAGCTTGGATACACTATCCAGCTTGTAACTATCCAGTTTGTAACCCTTCTTAACCTCATGGAACAAATCAAAAATAAACCGACCACTCATTGGAAGAAGCTTCAAAAGGTTATCACCCAGCGCGCTGGACGAAAGCTTCTTAATCACTAGTTCAGAGTCGGTGTCCTTGAGCTTCCCCAAGTTATAGAAGTCGTAGTGACACCTATTGATTTGAGCACGCTTGTAAATGTACTCCATATCAAACCCGAAGATGTTCCAACCAGTGATGATATCTACATCTTTTTTGTGAAGATATTTCTGGAACGCCTCTAACATCTCCCTCTCCGTTGCATAACTACGGATGTCACAACCCTCTAGAGTAGGATCGGTCTGTTTGTAACACAGGCATGTCTTATCGTAGGGTTCGTCCGAGCCAAACTTACACAGGGAGATTGCAATTTGGAAACAAGCATCACCCGGGATGTTCGCATCAGGAAACTTACCCGTTGAGCTATTACACTCAATATCTACAGATGCTACAACAAATGGGGCGATGTCATCCCTAGCTACAGGTCTGAGTGTGGTCCAGTCGTTACAGAAGAGATCAATATCCACGTTCGCGAGATGAGATCGGACACACTTCTCACCGCTGTCCATCCAACCAGTAGATTGAATACCAGTACGATGCATCAGACGAAGTACTGGATCTAGATTGGATTCGTATACCTTAACATTCCTCACACCAAAAAGTTCAAAAAGATCAGGGGTCCTGTCAAGTGGTCTACGCAAATAGGAATCCACGAGGCGGCGAGCTTGTAAATCCTTAAAATTAATTTTCATAAATGCAAACTCCTCATTATTTTGGAAGCCCCAAACATCTTTAGACTTCATCAACGAGTAGGCAACCAGAGAATCTTTACACTTATCACTGAGGATATCGTAAATTCTCTGAACCTTTTGGGAATCAATTCCAGTTGGAAGTTTAATAAAAAAATAGGGTGTAAAAGCTGTTGTGAGACAGACCGACTTCCCACCCTCAGTCTTACCGAATATACTAATCAAATGCTCATCTTCGCCGTCTCTCGCCTCCCATGTAAGTGCTTGGAATACTACCATTGTGTAACTAACGACCTAAAATTTTAATATACTTTATTAGTAAAAATGTCTGCCGCTTTGATTGACCTTGTATCTAAAGGTGCTCAGGATGTGTACATCACTGGACAGCCTCAGGTCAGTTTTTTTCGTCAAAATTACAAGCGCCATACCAACTTCGCGATGAAGCCAGAGCGCATGGATTACATTGGCACCTTCGCCGCCTCCAACGAAATTACCGTACCAATTCGTTCCAAGGGCGATCTCCTCAGTTACATCTGGATTGAGGATACCCTCATTTCTAATGTTGCCACCAACACAGATGGTCTTTTCTCCGCGGGTGCTTCCAACCCAACCACCTTCGAGTTGTGGATTGGTGGTCAGAAGGTGTCCGAACTTGACTCCCTCTTCATCCAGGGTGCTTACAATCCTCTCTTACGCGACAACTCTGCCAAGGCTTCGTGTACTGTCACCACAAATGTTGCCAAGGAGAACCACGGTCAGAACCACTTTATGATTCCTTTCTTCTTCGGTGAGGACTGGACCAAGGTTCTTCCTTTGGTGGCTTTACAATATCATGAGGTGGAGCTCCGAATTAAATGCAGGGACGGTTACACTCCCCAAGGTACTCCCAAGATCTACGGTAACTACATTTACGTTGATACCGATGAACGTGCTTACTTCACTGATACAGAGCACGAGATTCTGTTCACTCAGACTCAATACCAGCCAGCCACCAACACCGACACTGAGTTGGATCTCAGCTATTTCAACCACCCAGTGAAGTCTATCCATCTCGTCTCCGGTGCCGCTGCCGGTCAGAAGTGGTACGATGAATATACTTTCAGTACCTCCTCTCTCTACATCAACGGTACTCCTCTCTACGAGAACACTTCCAACGTGTACCACCACAATGTTGTGCCACAGATGCACTGTACCGATCTCCCAGACGATGTCTTGGATGATCTCCCAACCTACACTTGGCCTTTCTGTCTCTCCATGAGCAAGGCGCAGCCTAGTGGAACCCTAAACTTCAGCCGCATCGATAACGCGAAGCTTGTCGTGAACAACGTTTCCGGTGGTAACACTCTCCACCGTGTGTACGCGGTCAATTACAACATTCTCCGTATTAAGAATGGTATGGCTGGTGTCGCCTTCGGTAACTAATTAGTATTAGTATCTGTATTTCAATTAAAATTACATATGATTGGGGTAAAATTCCAATGATATGTAACCTAAGTCATCTCTGATTTATCAAAAATTATCTCACAATGGATCTCTTTCATAAAATAATAGACCTCATTGATAAAAACTCTGATAGAATCCCTGAGGGGGACTATCTAGAGTTATGTGACACAATTCAAGAATTACGACAACAAGTAAAACCACCTTCTTTTCTTCTTGACCAGACAGTTCCAATGTGGAGAACTGACTACGACCCAGAGACTGATGGACCTCCAGTCTATGAACCAACCATACCCATGACTGACGGACAACCACCTGAATGGTTTGAAGATGAAAGTGAAGAAATTTCATACCCGGGTCTCAATGCATTTCTACAGGGGTTACACGCCGAGTGGTCTGACCCAGTAGAGCCAGGTGTATATTATCCTCCACCGAGACAGACGATGCAAGCTGGTACTACAGTTGCTGAAGTTTCTATGATGTATATAGACTAACGACGCGGTCTCACACGTAAAGTGCTAAGATCCTTCCACGGAGTTGGTGGTGCCGAGGAACCCGTTAGTTCTTTTAATTTCAAGTGTAAATGTTTGAGTTCGTTTGATATCTCCACGTACGCCCATTCTGTTTTTGTTGGGAACATTTCATCATTTTCCATGATCTCCATGATGTTTCTTAGATGTTCCACACCTAAGTGAAGCCTAGAATTTATATTTTTCAACCAACATGGAAGATCTCCAAAGCCTCATGGCATGCATCGATGAAATCTCCAGTCAGATACCCGATGGGATGTATCTGAAGATGGCAGATCAAATGAAACGCGTTCATGACCACATGAACGGTAACAAACCAATCCACGAAGACACGTTCTACTACAGCGACGATGATTCAGAATTTGAAAGCGATGATGACAGTGATAGTGACTTCGAGGTTCCCACCGTTGAAAATCAACGGCTTCGAGAGCGAGAATACCAGAAGCTCAGAGATGAGATTTTTGGATTAGTGAAGCAGATGCACACGGAGTACAAGGTTCTCGAGAAGTGGGACAAGGAGACGATACGCGATTGGACCCCCATCAAGCGTATGACTACGTGGCGAAAGGGACAG
>Ga0208413_1000957_pt1 | contig 19959 bp, 14 predicted proteins | sample AntAceMetag02UKD_FD_184761 | JGI IMG/M metagenome (GOLD analysis project Ga0208413, IMG submission 184761) | Saline lake microbial communities from Ace Lake, Antarctica - Antarctic Ace Lake Metagenome 02UKD (SPAdes) (version 2) | ecosystem: Environmental > Aquatic > Non-marine Saline and...
TAGCCGTAGTAATGGGCTCTAAAAGCGATTGGGAAACCATGCAAGCGGCTACGCAGATGCTCAGCGAGTTAGGTGTGCAGTGGCATGCTGAGATTGTTTCGGCCCACCGAACCCCAGATAAGATGCTAGAGTTTGCTAAATCTGCTGCCGCTAACGGATTTAAGGTAATCATTGCCGGTGCTGGCGGCGCGGCTCACCTCCCGGGGATGATTGCGTCCTCCACTCTTTTACCCGTGTTGGGTGTGCCAGTGCAAAGCAAAGCCCTCAGTGGTTTAGATAGTCTTCTGTCCATTGCGCAAATGCCCAAGGGTGTTGCCGTTGGGACATTGGCGATTGGTGTTGCGGGGGCTGCAAACGCTGGGCTTTTGGCCGGCCAAATTTTGGCTCTGAATGACGCTACCGTAGCGGCTAATGTCGCGGCATGGAGAGAGCGGCAAACGAAGGCAGTGTTAGAGAACAGTTCTCCGGAGAGCAGTTAGTAATGAAGCCGATCTATGTGCTTGGTGATGGTCAGTTAGGAAATATGTTGCTAGAGGCTGGTCGCAGAATTGGCGTGGATGTGAGGTTGATGTCAATTGATGATGACGTCACAGTGCCCGCCGATGTCAAGATAACTGCCGAGCGAGAGCACTGGCAGGCAAGCCCATTCATTACTAAAATCATTGATCATCCTGGCTGGTTGAACTCCCAGACATTTGTTGATATTCCTGATCGGCGCCGTCAAAAGCTTCTGTTAGATTCGCTAGACTTGCCGACGTCCCCTTGGTGCACTACTACAAGCGACACCACGCTTGCTCAGCTGGTGGATTTGTTGGGTAATGAATTCCTGTTAAAAAGTGCCAGAGATGGTTATGACGGTAAAGGTCAATGGCGCTACCATGGTGAAGATAATGCGCTTCTCCCTGAATGGAAAGACCACGCAATCGCTGAAAGTTTTATAGCCTTTGACACGGAAGTATCCTTAGTAGGGGCGCGCAATAAGAGCGGGGAGTTTGCGTTTTATGAGTTAACCGAGAACTTCCATGCCGATGGCATTCTTCAGATAAGTGTCAAAACTGAAAAGACGTTTGATAGCTATCAAAAACAAGCGGAGGACTATCTGTCCAAGCTTATGGAGAGTCTTGATTATGTTGGGGTCATGGCAGCCGAGTTCTTCTTATCTGCTGACGGACTATTGATAAATGAGATAGCGCCGCGTGTTCACAATTCTGGACACTGGACTCAAGCAGGCGCGTCGGTAAGTCAATTTGAGTTGCATTTGCGTGCTATATGCGACCTTCCACTGCCCCAAATCGATCAGTCTGGCAGCAGCATGATGGTAAACTTGATTGGCGCGCCGCTGGCGCCGGAGTGGTTTAGTAGCGAGGGTGCACGCATTCATTGGTATGGAAAGGAAGTGCGCCCAGGCAGAAAGCTCGGTCACGTTAATTTTCATCACGTAGATCCTAAAATACTTAGCGAGTGGTTGGAACAGTTGCCGCTTGATGGCCGTTATGAAAAAAACTCGCTTTTAGCTAAGAAGCGTCTTCTTGGTCAGTGAATCTGTAAAGTTAAGTTCTGCAGCAGACACCTGCGCAGAAGTAGTTAATGAGAGCTGGGAGCAAAAAGCGCTTCTCGCACGGTCCCAAAAGAGGGCTTTTCTCTCATTGCAATGTCTACCTTCTCTTCTCAAAAAGCGAATTTCCAGAAAGTAACACAGTGGCTATAGTTAAGCGGAAGTTAAGCGGAAGTTAAGCGCAAGTTAGAAGAAAGTTAAAAGAAAGTTAAACTAAAACGCTTCTCACTCCAGCTCCGATTCAAAGTTATCCATAAAGAGCCTGCCGATGCCTACCCTGATCCATCAACGCGTTAGAGAGTGCCAGCAAGGGATCTACCCTAAGTTAATTTGCCGAGTCAGCTCAGGCTGGGTGGTAATGGGAGATGTTCAGTTTTTAAAAGGATATTGCTTGCTGTTGCCTGACCCCGTGGTGGCGAACTTGAACGAATTGAGCGAACAGCGCCGAAAAGCCTTTTTATGGGAAATGTCGGTGGTCGGTGATGTGATTCTTGAGGTCACCGGCGCATTGAGAATCAACTATGAAATGATTGGCAATGTTGAGCCCGCTCTCCATGCGCACATCTTTCCCCGCTATGAAAATGAGCCCGATAATCTGAAATTAAAGCCGGTATGGTTTTATGATTGGGAAACCGCGAGGGCTTTCGATAAAAATGAGGATGGTGAGCTAATGCAAAGCATTGCGGCGGGGCTTAAGGCCAAGGGCTTGTAGTCTGTGACGAAGCCCGGTGCCTAATACATCGATAAAACCGAACTATTCTTGAATTGGCATTGTGCTTCAATACTTCCTGATTTCAATCTCATAGTTCAGACATTGATGATTGGTAAAATGTAAACCTTTGATTTTTATAAGCTAAATTTATTGAAGGCCTTTTGTGTTTTGCCGGAACCGAACTCAGTGCCACAATTTGCGAGCGCATAACGACAATTGAGTACGGTTTCGGCTAAGGAAGTTTAAGGATTCGCTAAACCATGTCAGACCATTACCCCGGCAAAAAAGAATTTAGGGAGCTGTTCTTTGCTATTTTGAGCCCAGAAGCAGGGTTCTATAAAGTCGTATTGATTTACAGTTTAGCGATCAGCTTGCTTACTCTCGCAGTTCCAATCTCCTTGCAGCTCCTGGTCGATACTGTGGCAAATATTGCTTTGGTGCGCGCGGTTGTCCTAATTTCTGTGCTGCTGTTTGCGTTACTGTTTATCTCCGGGGTGATGTACGCATTGCGGGCCTATTCAATGGAGATATTTACTCGGAAACTTTATGCCCGCGTATCGAGCGAGATTGCGATGACAGCAATGCTGGCAGAATCAGATTACTTTGAAGAATACCAAAACTCAGATTTGTTTAATCGTTACTTCGATATTTTAACTCTCAAAAAGACAGTGCCCAATATTTTAACCAATGGGTTTACGTTGATCTTGCAGTTGATGATTGGTTTTACTGTAGTGTCCTTTTACCACTTCTATTTTTTCATATTTTGTATAGTGCTGATCTCACTAATTTGGCTTATATGGCGGATTTGGGGCTGGTCTTCTATTAACACTGCATTTAGGTTGTCGGAGTCTAAATATAAAACAGCCGCTTGGTTGCAGTCTTTAGCGGTGACCAACGAAGCCTATCGGACTTCCCTCAATCCTTCTTATCCAATTGTTGAGACCGACCGATTAGTGAATGAACATATTGATTGCCAAAAGAAACACTTTCGAAATACCTATAGCCAACTCCTGAGCTTTCTATTTCTTTATGCCCTAGCGAGCGCGGTACTTCTTGGTATGGGGGGTTGGTTGGTGATTATGGGCCAGCTCACGTTGGGACAATTGGTTGCGGCGGAGTTGATTATGTCGGCAATATTCGTGGGACTTCCTCAGTTAGCAGGCTATTTAGATTATTTCTTTGATGTTTGCGCTGCCATTGAGGAGTTGTCTCGGTTCCGTGATGTGCGAACTCAATTGCCTGTTACAGCTAGCACTGTAAAGATGCCAGTCGATAACTCAATCGAGGTATCCAAGGTTCGCCTAGAGCGCTTTGAACGAAGTATGGCGTTTGATCTCAGCCTTCCCGCTCACGGTGTTTTTAGAGTTGTGGGTAATGCGATTAGCCTGAAATGGCTGACTGAATTGCTGCGCGGAAACTATCAGCCAGGTGCTGGTCTGATTACAATCGGTGGCACTGATAACCTTGATATCGACAGGCAGTCGCTTCGTCAATCTATAAGGATAATAGATCGAGTGACCTTGCTGCCTATGTCTGTCAAAGCCTACTTGGAACTCTACATTTCTGCAGATTCAAATTATTCGCGGCAACAGTCCTTAGCACTTTTGCAGCTCGATGATGATATTTTGAGTTTAAAAGGGGGGATAGAAACCGTGCTCAGCAGGAGTGCTTGGCCTCTTACCCAGCCACAAGCGATAAGGTTAAAGCTTGCGACAGCGCTTTTATCCAAACCATCAGTGCTTGTGTTAGGTGATATTGTCGACACAGTCGTTCCCGATATAATAGAGCCGTTTATTGAAGCAATGCAGAAACAAGGTACCTCAGTTTTATATTTTACTTGCCGAGAGGATATAACCAGATTCACTCATAAAATTGAAATAGATGCTCATAGTCAAACGGTAACAGAGTTGGATGAGGAGCAAGGCCAATGAGCCAGCGTAGTGCTTTTCTGAAAAATCAGAAATACTCATTTGATAAGCCTTATCAAGCTGACCAATTGGAGCGATTAGATACACTCGCGGGTATTAAAATTCCAAGCGTCGTTAAAGTGAGCTGTTGGATCATTGGTATCAGTGTTGTGCTTGGGATTGCTAGTCTTTGGATACCTTGGGTGCAAACCACATCGGGGATTGGCCAGGTAACTACCTTAAGGCCTGCTGATAGAGTGCAAAGCATAAGTGCACTGGTCTCCGGCCGAATTGCGCAGTGGTACGTTCAGGATGCTGATTTTGTCAAAGCCGGTGATCCTATTATCAGGATTCAAGATATCGATGATCAATTGCTGCCGCGATTGCAAGCTCAGCTCGGGGCCGCTGAAAGAAAGATTACCGCCGCTCGTGCAACAGTGACCACAGCGCAGGTGGATTACCAGAGGCAGGAACAATTATTGGCTGAGGGTTTGGCATCCAGACTCTCTTTTGAGCAAGCGAGAATAAAAGTTCAGCAGCTCTCTGTGTCAGTAGAGGAGGCAACCACTGAGTTGAATCAGGCGCAAACGGCTCTTTCCCGGCAGGGCAGTCAGCTAGTTAGAGCTCCCAGAGACGGTACGATTTTGCACGTGGAAGCAGGAGACACCGCAACCGTGGTCAGTGCAGGCCAGCCTCTAGCTACGTTTATGCCAGCTAATTCGACAAGGGCTGTCGAAATGTACATCGATGGTCGTGATATTGGTCTGGTTAGCCCGGGCCGAAATGTCAGGCTTCAATTTGAAGGCTGGCCGGCATTTCAGTTTAGCGGCCGTCCGGATCTCGCTGTAGGCACTTTTCGTGGAGAGGTATTGTTTGTTGAGCCCTCTGCGAGAATTGATGGGCGCTTTAGAGTGCTGGTGAAAGAGCCTGAGCGCACGGCTGGATGTTTAGGGGCTGAGGTAAAGGGCGGCATTCCTCGCATGGGGGAATGTGGCTGGCCACCGGAAACCTTTGTTCGACTCGGCGCAAATGTGCGAGGTTGGATCTTACTTGAAACAGTACCATTGGGATTTGAAATGTGGCGCTTGCTTAATAATTTTCCTCCCTTGAACGCAGCCCCAACCAGTCCTGATACAGGCGAGTGATGTAGTGCAAGTTAAAGTAAAAGATAGAATAAAAACAGCAACAAAAGCCAAGTTAGCATTGGTCTTTGCTGCTTTTCTTTTCAGCGCTGCGACCGCCCAAGATCCTAGACTGGTCAGCGAGCAGGCAACTGAGCTGGCAGACGTATTGCAAAGTGCGGCTGAGTTTTACCCAAGTATTAAAGCAGCTCAAGCCGGCATTGCTGAACAAGAATCTGAGTTTCTAGCGGCCACGGGTGCGTTTGACCCTAGAGTCGATGGTTCCGCCTCATCTCGCCTTGGTGGTTTTTATACTGGCACCGCAACAAATGCTGGTGTTTATCAAAGCATGCCGTTTATGGGCGCTGAGCTGTTTGCAGACTATTCAGTGTCAGGCGGCACTTTTCCTGTTTATGAGGACCGGCTCGTAACCACCGATACTGGTCAAGCGCGAGTAGGGGTTGCTTTTTCATTGCTTCGAGACAGGGATATAGATGACAGGCGTTTTGCTGTCAAAAAAGCAGAGCTGGACACTAATATTGCCGAGTTCAGTTTGCTGGCGCAGCAGATTCAAGTGCTGCAGCAAGCCTATGTTACGTACGCGAGCTGGTTGATATCAGCTCGCCTGTTGGAAGCTTTTCAAGAGTTACTTGATGTGGCTCAGGTGCGCGGTGAAGCTCTGGAGCGGCAGGCACAAGCCGGAGATGTTGCAGAGATATTAGTGATAGAAAATGACCAAGCCGTGCTCCAGCGCGAGGGGCTGGTAGTTGAAGCTCGGCGTCAGGTTAGATTGACAGCAGAAAGGCTTGCACTGTTTTTGCGTAGCGATGATGGCATGCCGATTTATCCGCTGTACGATACGTCTTTGAATATGCCCATTGCCGATGAAGGCTTTCTTAATCAGCCGGTCACACTGCTGATTGATCAGGCATTAGAAAATCGGCCAGATATTGCCGCTGCCAAAACATTGCGACAACAGTTTAGATTGGAAAAACGGATCGCCGAAAACATGGCTAAGCCGCAGCTTGATTTCCGCCTCTACACGGCTAGGGACTTTGGTGACGGGTCTATTACTCGCATGGGCACAGATACTATTGCCGATATCTCCTTTAGCATACCGCTGGAAACTAGGACGGCCAGGGGAAAAATAGCCTCAGCCGATGCGCGGCTGCTAGCGCTAAGCTATGACCTTCGCTTGATTATCGATCAGGCTGAGCGAGACCTTCGGTTATCACTAGTAAATCTTCGTGCGACTAGCGAGCTTCAGAGCGTAGCCTTGCAGGAGCTCGAGGTTGCACAGGTTTTGGCCGATGCTGAGGCAAGACAGTTCGAGGCTGGAATCAGTGACTATTTTCGGCTGAACGTCAGAGAGAGGATGCTCGGCGAGGCTCAGCTGCGGCGCTGGCAGGCCGAGCTTAATCATCAAATCGCGCTAGCTAATTACTATGGGATTAGTATGAATCTACCTATTCTTCTTGGTGAATTCGAGTAGGCAAGGCCGATTAATTTCAAAATTAATCAAGTAAAAATCTATTTTATCAACGACAGTCTGCACGATATCTTTAACCTTCCAGCACTGGTAACTGTTGATAATGGAGCACCCGAATGCAGTTGTGCTAGATGTATCAGCCCCCGCTAAGGCCATAAACCATATTTGTAATATCGACCATTCGGTTTTCGACATCGACCACTAACAAGAAATGATGGCTCGGGCCGCAGATTTGCTAGATTTTTCATATGCCTTGATAGGAAAGCCAGCGCCGAGCAATATCGACTGTATACGTGCGGTGGTGCTCTGGGCGAGGCGAGGCGCTGGCGGGCACTCCTTAAAAATGTCTACTGCAACAAACCTGTGACGATTTATAGCGCTGACGCGGTCGATCAATTCCCTCACGATTATTGCGGCAAGAACTTGGCGTTGCATCCTACGTAGACGCGCCGTTGTTTAGTCCTGAAAACGGGTTGCTCGCAATACTGGTATTTATGAGTGACCGTCCGATCGAAGTGACATTTGTATTTATGTGCGTTTTTGAATTTTTGGCGACTCGCGCTGGCATGAAAGTGACAAGAGAAAAGCTAAAAAAAATTGATTGAGAAGAAAGAAAAACACTTCAAGGAGGAGCGGCTCGCCTCACTCGGGCAAACTGTTAGCGGTGTCACCCATGATTTCATTAATTTACTCTTTGGCTTGCTAGGGCACGCAAAGTTGCTTGATCGGATATAAGGCTCTGAGCATCCTGCGCCGCCTCATGTTCAAGGAGTACTCAAATCTATTTAGCGCTCAAAAAACATTGCCCAGCCGCTTTGAGGTGTTGCTCAGCTCCAAGCTAAGCGAGATGGAAAAGTGACAGCGAGGCATGTCGTGCGCAATTGCAATCACTTTTAACACCAACCTTAGATGGCTCAAATAAAGCAGCTCCAGGCTGCTGTAAGTGAAGCAGGTTCGCATTTCCAGATCGATAAGCGTTTGCCAGTGACGCAAGATGATGAAATTATTGCTTTTGCGTTGTCTGAATTTCTGCGCAGCCAAGGCTATTATGGAACGCTTGCTACTAATGGCGATATTGCTCTTGATTTGATCAAGCCAAGGGAACACGAAGTAAATAAATTTAATTTATTCATAGACAATTTAAACGTGTCAAAATGACTAGTCAAAAATTTTGGGGTCAGCTGTCATCTGTTTCTCCGAGCACAAAACCCATTGCCTCTACTGGAGACCCTTGCGGTTTGGGCCTGAATGGCCCTGACAAGTTGGCGCTTAATGCAATATTGCTTAAGCCCTGTGGTTTTTCAGAGCTGGAGAAAGCTATTAACATGCTTATTTATCACTGATTGCTATTTAGTAGCGCCAGCTACTAATGTCAGCGCCCTCGGGGGCGGTTTGCTCAATTCGTTCCATGATTCTTGGCAAATACATGGTGTTATAACGTAGTCTCGAAATTCCGTTGCCATTTTCATGATCTCCATTCCAACAATGCTCGGCGCGATCGCCGTATTTGACTACTCCACCATAATAAGGATTGCTGGTGCTTTCTAAAAATTCTTCTGCAAGATAGACCGCGTTATTGAGATAGTAGTTGTCCATGTCACCGACATAGATGTGTAATTTGCCTTCAAGTTTTGGGCCCAAGGTTGACCAATCTCGTTTTAGAATATGCATGAGATCGTAGTTATCACGCCAATACTGCGCGACCTTTTTGTCGATGACCCCAGTCTCTTTATCCCAAAGTCTTAGCGGATAGCCGTCGTCTCCCATTGGCGAAAAAGTGGCTTCCCAGATATCATACTGTTGGCCGGAACGGCCTTTATCGCCAAGCACAGCTTCAAGTCGATTGAAGTCATACTGGCTGGCGTGGACGTTGCCAAGATAATCTCGATGTCCAGGTCGCGGTAATTTTTGAAATTGACTATCGTAGAAGTAACCGTTGCTATCTTCATAAATATTAACAGTTAGATAAGCTCTGAAATCGATCGGGTCTGGGCAAGCAATGAATGCACCGTTGTACTCGTCCGGGTAGAAAGTCTGCACTGCCATTGCCTCCCATCCGCCGGTTGATCCTCCATAAGTGAATCTAGACCAACCTTCACCAATGCCTCTGAATTGCTCTTCGATATAAGGGATTAGCTCATAGGTCAGCGCATCTCCATAAGGTCCTTGACTCGCAGAGTTAACGGCGTAGGAGTCATCATAGTATGGGGTTGGGTGCTGAATCTCGATGGCGATAAAACGCGGGAAGCCTTCCCCGCTCCAGGCTTGGTAGAGATCGTACGCTTCTTGCTGTTCGGTGATGTTGTAGCCATCTAAATCGAAGCGAGCGCTGTAGCTGGGCTCAAGCGTTGGGTCGGGAGGTGTTGTGCGAAAGCCGCCAAAGTCGTCGGGAAAATGGCCGTGAAAAACCATTAAAGGATAGTGAGCATCTGGGTTTTCATCAAAACCTTCAGGCAACAAAACATGTGCGCCTAGCATCACGTCTTCGCCCCAGAACTCCGACAACAGCTCGCTTCGCATAGTGATATGCTTTATGTATTTGCTGTCAATCGGCGCTTGAATCTTAGGTATGACTTGATCAAGGACGATTGAAAAATTGTTATCAGTATTTTCTCTAATTTCTATTTTTACAGGCGTTGAATAAAGGTTGCCTGGTTTGCGATTCCAGCGCTGACCTTCTCCTTGGTCGGGTGGCAAGCTTACTGTTATCCCGTTGCTTAAGTTATAGTCTTTGTATCGATTTAATAAAGCCTGAGCGTAATAGGTGCCAGGTGCCACAGACGATAAATCCTTTAGGGGGTAACCCAAGGCGTTCTGATCGATAATCACTTCGCTCGTCACGGCCCAGTCTTCGACATTTAAGCCGAAAATAAGCTGAGTTTGTGCAGAGGTATTTACCAGAAAACGAGGCTCTTGTTTGTCATGTGTGGCAAGCATTAAGACGAGCCGGCCATCCTGTGCAACGTCTAAGGTGTCAGAATTGAAGCTAATGGAAAAAGTGGGCGTAGCTTGGGAAGACAGTGTGTCTTGAGTTAGGCCCTGTGAAGCCAAGAATAAGAGGCTAGTAAAGCAAAGGGATAGGGAGTGTTTGAGTTTGATTTCCATACTGTATCCTTGGTTTTTTTTCGAGACTAATAATTAGCTTATGCCGAATTAGAGCCTAGCCTATAGCTTGATGCTTACCAAGCTTGCAGATTCCATCGCTGCTTGTCTAGCCTGTTCAACAGATTCTCCTCTAGCGACAACAACGCCCATCCTTCTCTTTCCCGAAACCTCAGGTTTACCAAATAATTTAAGCGCCGTGTTGGGTTTTGCTAGGGCCGCGCCCAGATTGCCAAACTGCACTTGCTTTGATTCGCCATCGACTAGTAGGACAGCAGAGGCGGATGGTCCATGAAAGTGTATATTCGGAATAGGCAATCCTAGAATTGCTCGCACATGCAGTGCGAATTGGGATAAATCTTGAGAAATTAAGGTAACCATACCCGTGTCATGGGGGCGGGGTGAAACTTCGCTGAAATACACCTCATCGCCCTTAATGAAAAGCTCAACACCAAAAAGGCCGCGACCACCGAGCGCTTCGGTAACAGTATTAGCAATCTCTTTTGATCGCGCTAGCGCTATTTGACTCATCGCCTGAGGTTGCCAAGACTCTTGGTAATCTCCGCCTTCTTGACGATGTCCTACAGGCTCGCAGTAGCTGACTCCATCTATGTGTCTGATGGTGAGCAGGGTGATCTCGTAGTCGAATTCGACTAAGCCTTCTATAATCACTTTTCCGGCGCCCGCTCGGCCACCTTCTTGTGCCATAGTCCAGGCGGCATCAATGTCTTTATTGGTACGTATGAGGCTTTGACCTTTACCGGAAGAACTCATGATAGGCTTAACGATACAGGGCATTCCTATTTGCTTTATGGCGATGATGAATTCATCTTTGTTATCGGCAAACCGATAGTCTGATGTTGGAATGCCAAGGTCTTGTGCTGCCAGCCGCCGGATTCCCTCTCTATTCATGGTGAGCTTTACAGCCTTTGCGGTAGGTACAACAGTGAAGCCTTCGCGTTCAAGCTCAACTAAGGTTTCTGTGGCGATTGCTTCAATCTCAGGCACGATATAGTGAGGTTGTTCAGCTTCGATTACGTCTCGTAAAGCATTCCCATCGAGCATAGAAAGAGTGTAGCTTCGATCAGCAACCTGCATTGCGGGTGCGTTCTCATAGCGATCACAGGCGATAACTTCGACGCCTAGCCGTTGTAATTCGATGACAACCTCTTTTCCTAATTCTCCTGAGCCGAGCATTAAGACTTTTGTGGAAGTTGGTGAGAAAGGGGTGCCAAGCTCTGTCATACTGGTTACCAAAGTTAAAAAGATTCTCATTAGTTTACGTGAAAAGCGTTAGATGAGCGTGTTTTTAGCGAGCTCGTTAGACGAAATTTCACTTTTGAGGCAGAGTAAGTTTACTTGTCAGCAACCCGACTAGCCGCCAACCTAAACAAAGCATAATGAACAAAACCCGAGTTTCAATATTGACAGCATTACCCATCTTATTTTTATTAATAGGCACTGTGCTTGGCGCTGAAAATGGCTGCCAAAGCTTTCGTATTGAGGGAGGTAGTCTTTTAATCGAAGGTGACAACAGCACCTTAAAATATAGCAGTTTAGCCTCTTTGGGAGCTGAAATTAGCCGTGCCGAAATAGTCGTTATCGACTTCCCTAAGTCAGAGATTTGCGTCTTAGCTCAAAGCGAGCCCAAGCTAACCGAGGGTGCACTCGTTGTGAATACGGAGATTGATGAGCTAGCGATTGCCGCTTCAATCGATGGGAGCTATGACGTTCTGCTGCGTTTAGATTTGAACTTTGAGTTTGAGTTATTAATCGAGCGCTTGATAGGGGAGGATATCGGGCTCACTGACATGGAGTTTCTATCTGACAATTCGGGTGTTGGAGCTGAAGATTTTTTCGCTGAGCAGATCGAAAATCTTGAAGTTGGCGGGACTAATCTTTATGGTTTGTTCGCAGAGATACCTCGCTATGGGATTTCCTATAATCATTACGAAGGGATCGATAACGTCGGGCTCGATGATACCAACACCACGAGAGGAAGCCTTGGATTAGCTGCTTTACGCGATATGGTGCTGACCCTAGATTATCAAGGAAAAGGGTTTGCGGTTAACAAGCCTTAAGCTATGTGACGGTTGTTTTCGTTAATTATTACTCACGTGGCGTCTGACTGAATCTATATTCACTGTGATCAGCTCTATTCAATGATGATTCTGCTATAATCCTCTTTTTTTACTCTAAGTGCCTCATGTCCTCTTCCGATTTTTCTACCCTTACTCTAAGAGTCGAGTTACCTGCCGCCATTGATTCGCTAGATTATGAGTCGATGACCCCTATTCAAGCCAAGGCTTTACCCGTTATGTTGGCAGGTAAAGATGTGTTGGCCCAAGCGAACACCGGCAGTGGCAAGACAGCTGCCTTCGCCATCGCTATGCTCAATAAGCTCCAAGAGCAGCGTTATCAAACTCAAGGTATCGTTATTTGTCCGACCCGTGAGCTCGCAGACCAAGTGGCCGACGAGATCAGACGACTGGCGCGGACAATCGCTAACGTAAAGGTATTAACCTTGTGTGGAGGCAAGCCTTTTGGGCCGCAGTTAGCGTCGTTGCAGCGCGCACCCCACATTGTGGTCGGAACCCCAGGTAGATTGCTGAAACACTTGGAGAAGGAGTCCTTGACCTTAGCTAACATCGATACATTGGTGTTGGATGAGGCAGATAGAATGCTCGACATGGGCTTCAGTGAGGATATCAGCAAAATCATTAGCTTCATTCCAGAGCGCAGGCAGACTCTGCTTTTTTCGGCGACATATCCTGATGAAATTGAGTACATCAGTAAATCTATGCAACTGGACCCAGTCACGATTAAAGTCGATTCAGATTTCTCTGCTATTCAAATCACACAAGTTTTCTATAAAGCGCCAAAGGTGGATAGAGTTCAAATTTTGGTTCAGGTGCTTAAATTTTATCAGCCCGAGTCAGCACTGGTGTTTTGTAACACGATTGAGCAATGTGAAGTGCTTGTAGGGGAGCTGATTAAACGTGACGTACATGCTCTGGCACTGCACGGTGACTTAGAGCAATTTAAGCGAGATCAGGTATTGGTTAGATTTTCAAATCGTAGTTCTTCTGTTCTTGTGGCCACGGATGTTGCCGCTAGAGGGCTCGATATTAAAGAGTTAGATGCGGTGGTGAATTTTGAAATCACCCGTGACCCAGAAGTCCACGTTCACCGCATTGGCCGAACAGGTAGGGCAGGGAGCGAAGGGCTGGCTATAAGCCTTTACAGTGCCGAGGAGACGTCAAGGCTTAACGCCATTGAGGAGTATCTGGGCGCAACGGTCCCTAAGAAAGACATTTCAGAATTAAAGAGCGTGCTGAAGAAAACTATGCTGCCAACAATGGTCACGCTGTTTATTGGCGCAGGTCGCAAAGATAAGCTGCGCGCGGGTGATATTTTAGGTGCGTTAACGTCGAACTCTGAGCTTACTGGCGACAATATTGGTAAGATCAGCTTGTTCGATAAGTTTTCTTATGTTGCGGTGGATCGAGAGTGTGGCGACAAGGCGTTAGAAATTCTCTCTGATGGTAAAATCAAGGGCCGTAGCTTTCGAGTAAAGCGGCTTAGGTAGTTAGTTAAGTGATATTTACTGACCAAGCACCCTTAGATAAACCAGCTCGCCGGAACATAGCACGTAAATATGATTACCCGATGGAGTCGCCAAGCCCCATCGGGTTTTTATTAACCTGCTTTTATTAGCTGCTTTGAGTGCAGGCTATTTTTCGCCGGCCACGAACAAGCTATTGATTGAGTTGATCAACTCTTGCTGCCATTCCTTCTATAACTTGTGCTGCAGTATCTATCTGCTGCGCGACCAAATCATACTGTCGTTGTTCTATCGCCTCGCGCACGCCAGGAATGGTTTTCACACCATAGCCTGTATAAAAGCCGGGAGCGTAGATGTGGTGGGTGAACCAAGGCCTGCCGGGTAAGCCCGCCGTTCTAATCAGCTCTCTTTCGCTTGTATAGAGCAAAATATTCTCGGCTTCGCTAGCTGTTTGTCCGTCGGAGTAATTGCTCTTGTATGCCTGACTCGCCAGTTCTAATGCCGAGATTGCGTTTTTTATGGGCGCAAAGTTGAAGTGGGGGACTGCCGGTTGAGATTTAGGTGGTCCAAATGATTTGTTCTGATCAAGAACTAAATCATAAATGCCGGATTCAAGCATCGAGTTGATTTCTACTGTTTTTGCTCTCATTTCGTCAGCCAGTGCTTCAATCTCATCGATATACAGAGCGATATTATCGCTCAGCCCTGTGAACTCAAACGGAAGTCTGGGTGCGTTCGCCAAGCGCAGCGTGGCACGACCAGCAACTTTTGCCAATGCTGCGCCATAGATCATTCCTGGGTCTCGCCATTTGGTGTAGTGCTCATAGGTGTCATAGAGGGTATGGTAACTTCCATCTGCGGCTTCACCACCAAACGAGATATTGAGTGAAGCGACGCCTAAATGCTGCAGAAAAGGCGAGTAATCCGAGCCTGAGCCGAGTGGGCTTATTCGCAGATCGGCTCTATTTCGAGCCTCATCGCGAGTCTTGGGGTTATTGCTGTTTACTTGCAGATTAGCTCTTCTGCGCTTGCCAACGGAGACCCCTGTCTGGGGGTCGATTACATCGCGCATGACCTCGTTTGCCATCTTTTCCAACACATGGCTGCCGCCGATATTCACAAACCCTCTGCTATTGCCGTCGGTATTAATATAAGCAACGGCGTGCTGGCTCAGTTCTTCAGCATGATGCTCTACCCATTCTGTGGAACCAATTAGGCCTTGTTCCTCAGCATCCCATGCTGCATAAATGACTGTTCGGGCGGGCTTGTTACCTGCGGCTGCGAGCCGGCTTAAGGCTTGAGCTTCTGACATTAATGCAACTAAACCTGACAGCGGGTCAGCGGCCCCATGATTCCATCCGTCATGATGATTTCCTCGAATAACCCACTGATCTGGGTACTGGGATCCTTGCATGCGCGCAATGACGTTATACGCCGTTACCATGTCCCAATTAAATTCCAGTTTAAGGCGAACTCGAGCAGGGCCCGGCCCCAGGTGATAAGTAATTGGCAGTCCGCCCTGCCACTGGACTGGAACAACTGCGCCGCCCATGGCTTCTAACAAAGGCAGTGCGTCGCGGTATGAAATGGGCAGCACAGGAATTTTTGTGATAGTGGGTGCGTCTTCTCGCTTGAGGCGTTTAGCATCCGCTGTGGCGCCGACGAAGGGCGTCAGCACGTCGCCAGGGTAGGTCGGCATATCCATAACCGAGCCTCTTTGTACTGCGCTTTCATGCTTAAACGGGCCGTCAGGGTAAGTGTCACCCCTTCCATAGCCATCGTCGGCCGGATCGGAGTAAATAATCGTAGCAATTGCGCCTTTCTCACCGGCGAGTTTTGGTTTAATTCCGCGCCAAGATCCGCCGTAGCGCGACACAGCGATTTTTCCTTCTACACTGATTCCATATCTATCCAAAATGTCATAGTCAGCAGGCGTTCCATAGTTGACGAAAACTAGCTCGCCTTCAACTTCGCCATCTGTGGAAAAAGCGTTATAGGGTGGCAGCAAATCGGTTATCGACGAGGTGCTTGGATCCTCAGCCAAAGAGTCTTCCACTAGGGTAGCGGTATAGCGTGTGGGATAAACCAGCTCAAGTTCTCTGGTTTTGGGGCTTGGGAACAAGACTTCGTATTCAACGATCTCAGTGTCAAAACCCCAAGAACGAAACTTGTCAGCGATAAATTCAACGTTTTCGCGCCCTTTACGGCTACCTACGTGATGAGGCTCTGAGGAAAGTAGTTGAAGCCATTTATCCAGTTCTGCTGAATTAATTTCTCTGTCGAATGCGGTTTCAAGCTCTTGTTGGGAAAGGCTGTCGGATTCGCTAAAACCTAAAATGGACTGTTGAGCGAATGCCACTGTACTCAATAACGATAAAGCTAATGCTGCGATGCGCATGCTGTTCTCCTACTAATTTGAAGCCAAGATTATCATCGTTTTGAGTCGATTTGTCAGTGCCTAAAGAAATCCCTTAATATGACTAAGCTATTAAAGTTAACCGAGTTGCCTAAGCTGGCGGGTCAGCGAGGACAGCATCAATCGGCGTCGCCGCATCCACTGACAGTTTAGCGTTGTTTAGCGCCAGTGCAGTTTTCTCTACCAGAGAAGTCGCTGTGTCGCTAAGTGACCGTTCACTAGCTTGTCTCAACGATTGGTTGCTGTAGAGATTGAGTTCACTCTCTCACTCTTTAAAAAGTCAGTCGATACGTCCTTCATCGATCGGTTTTTTCTCTAACGTTTGCCGCCTGGTCTTGGCTCTTTTCAAGCTCAGTATTTGGCCGAGCGTAGGTTTTTTACAAGTCGATGCTGTTAAAGTTTTAACGCGCGCTAAATCCCCCGAGTGCAGAGCTAAACTGTTTCTTAGCCGCTTCTTGAGAGTTTCTGGCTTGTGCCACTGGGTTAATAAGTATGTCGCGTTGGTGAACGCCGAATTGTTCCATGGTTTGTTAGTAAACAGTGCCGCAAGAAGTAAGCTCAAAACTAAGGATTGTCAGCACGGTTATGTTTGTCGCGCTGTTTGGCAATATTTGATGAGCTAATCTTTGGATCATTCTGTATGCACTCTTTTGTGCACTGTCATCCAAACTAAAGAAAGCAAAAAAGATTGGTAAGATAAGCGTCTTGAGCAGCTGCGTGTTTGTCTTTGATGAGCGGTTAGTTCGGCGTGCTTATCCGCCAAGCGATTGTGAGCTGCAATCAGGGCAGGGATAATTACCGACACCCAAAAATAGACAGTAGAATATATTTAAAATTCCCAGAATAGGCTTGGCGCACAAAAACGCCGCAACGGTTGGCGATAATATAGCGAGCAGATACATGGCAGTATCCACTAAGAGATTATTAGGTTGCAGGGTCTAACATGAAGCCCTTCGCCCTGATCGATATTACGGCTCAAAGACGCTACTTTATGGTGGTTGCAATACGATTAGAGGCTGTAGTGATCATCGATGAGACAAGGCGCGGAAGCGTCTGGGTATCATAGGGTTTAGAAATTATAACTACATTATCATTGTCTAGTAGGCGGTCTTTGCTAGATTGTTCCGTGTATCCTGTAGCCAGTAGTATCGGTAGCATCGGTCTGTCACCTAAGATTTTTTCCGCCATATCGATACCGCTCATCCTGCCGGGCATAATTACATCGCTGAACACCAGTTTTATCTCGTCGTGAGACCTGGTCAGCGCTAAGCCTTCGTCCGCGTTTGCGGCACTAATCACCGTGAAACCCGAGTTCTCTAAGGACTCCACCGCAATCTCTCGGACATTGTTATCATCTTCGACTACTAAGACTAAGCCGCTGGCAGTGAATGCTTCTTCTGAGGTATTACTAACTTTTACAGCGGGTGGGATTTTATGAGAAACGGGCAGGTAGAAAACGAAGGTGGCGCCAAGGCCTTCTTCGCTGGCTAATATGATGTTTCCTCCGGATTGACGAATAAACCCATAAACGGTGCTGAGTCCTAGCCCGGTGCCCTGATTGTGATCTTTGGTGGTAAAGAAGGGTTCAAATATGTGTTTTTGAATGTTGAATGGGATGCCAGTGCCAGTATCGGTAAATCCGATTTCTATGAATTCGTTCGAATTAGGATTCTGGTCTGTTTTCCTAAACGAAGTATCTAACCACGTGCTCTGCAGAGATATTGTGAAGGTGCCGCCGTTTGGCATTGCATCTTTAGCATTGACGCCTAAGTTTAATATAGCGTTTTGGAGCTGCGTTTTGTCTATCGAGACAACCTTGTCATCTTCTTGTAGCTCTAGGCAAAGAACGACATTTTCCCCAAGTAAGCGTCCGATAAATTCATGCATGTCAGAAATAAAATCGCCTATATAAAACACGTCCGACTTTAAAGCCTGTTCTCTGGAGAAGCTCAAGAGTCGATTATTTAGGTCCGCCCCGTTTTTCGCGGCTTTCATGACTTTGTCAGCTAAGGCTCTGGCTTTTTCGTCGTGGCCTAAGCGTTTGTGCAGGAATTGTAAGTTTCCCATTATCACCGTGAGCAGGTTGTTAAAGTCATGAGATACGCCGCCGGTGAGTCTGCCAACGGCCTCCATCTTTTGAGATTGCAGCAGCATCGATTCCATTTCTATTTGTTTGGTGACGTCTACAAAACTTACCACCGATCCAACCACGGCTTTGTTCTTTAGTACTGGCGTGCATGAAAACCGGACAGGCAGTTCAACGCCATCTAGACCTGTAAGATACCCTTTCATGTTTAGTACCGGCACGCCTTTCTGAAAACACAGTATGATTGCTGTATACGCCTCTACATTGGTTGCCGATTCTCTGCTTGTGGAGCTGATAAGCTGAAGTGCGCTTCGGTGCAGTAGGTCACTTTCGTTCAAACTAAGCATGGTCAGAGCGCGAGTATTAATAAAGGTGATATCTCCACGGTTACTGACACCAAATATCCCTTCACCCACAGCGTCTAGCAGGAGTAGTCTATCCTGCGCTGCAGATTCTAATTGCTCATCCTTATTTTTTTGCTGAATAAGCAATAGCTGGGTTTGCCGCTTCTCTTCGGCCAGTTCTTTTTCTTTTGAGCGCAAGCGGCTAGCCTCGGTTAAGAGAGATTCCTGTAACGCTTTATTTCTTATCTGAAGGTTCATGGTGCGATTAAAATCGTTGCCTACTCGAATCGCGATAGGAGTTATAAAAGCAACATACATTACGAAGCCGCCAAACAATATCAAGGTATCGCCAGTGGTTCTGAGGAGGTTATAAACTATAAAAGATAAAGAAGCGGGAACGGCAAAGCTCAGGAATACGGGTCGAATAACGGTCATCGTTGTTGCTGCGCCGGCAAGCATACCCGCAAGCCAAAGTCCCACAGTTGAAATTTCAACAAGGCTAGGGCTATCTGAAAGTAGAACCCATGCATTCCCCCAAATGAACCCAGATACAGCGGCTCCGATGTAGAGAAACTTCGAGCTTTTGTCTATGTCAAATCGATCGTTTTTATTAACATCGAAGTAGTTGGCCAGAACAGCGCGCACAGCTGTAGTTCCCAGTAGCGCAGCGAGCCAAGTATAGGCGAAGCTAGGCGAAGAGTTTGGCATTAAGATCAAGAAAAGAAATAACCCGGCGACTACATCAGCTAAGTAAACTAGATGAAGCTGACCGAATAGTAGCTTTATTTGCTCTCTGCGAAGAGATACTTGCGCAGTAAATGGCACATTAGTATCTATTACGAGCACCTCCAATTTAGCCTTGTAGCTGGGGTAGGACGGGGAGCCAGGGCGATAATTGTGCGAATTATCCCGAACGGCTTCGGGCCATATTACAACTGCCTAATTATGTCTAACAAATGGTATATAGTCGCAGATCATACCAGCCCTACCTCATTTTAGCGCAAAGAGATTTATAACTATTGATCTTGGCATGCCAGGATTGTCCAATCGACTTGTTTCCTCGTTGTAGACACGGTAAATTTGCCTCGACTGAGAAATGTAGATGAAAAATCATGAATGACGCCGTTAATAACACCAAGCACACTGTGTTGATTGTAGAAGACGATCTTAATGTGCGGGATTTGGCTGTAGAGATGTTTGCTGGCGAAGGCTACAACGTTCTTCAGGCTTGCGATGTGAAAACAGGGAAAGAACTGTTTGCTAAGCATCCAGAAATTGATTTAGTTTTCAGCGATTTGATCTTGCCAGGGGGCGTAACTGGGGCTGAACTGACAAAGTGGGTATTGGAAGAAAAGCCTAATACGCTGGTTGTGCTGGCGACAGGCTATAAGGATAAAGGTGAGGCAATTGCAGCGAATACTAAGGGGTTGAATAATGTAGCCTTCATCCCTAAACCTTATGATGTTTTCGAAGTGCCGAAAATCATTCAAGCCATGTTCGATAAACAGTCTTAGACAAACAATTTTATACGAGCACGTCTCAACGCACACTGCGATAAACTTAAAACAAAGCTAAAAAAGCTAAAAAAGCTAAAAAAGCTAAAAAAGCTAAAAAAGCTAAAAAAGCTAAAAAAGCTAAAAAAACTAAAAAAACTAAAAAAAC